>OFGL01000233.1_pt1 | contig 55970 bp, 48 predicted proteins | sample 1521801 | NCBI WGS metagenome assembly OFGL01 (sample SAMEA3504085, study PRJEB24116) | mouse gut metagenome | biome: mouse gut; feature: mouse-associated habitat; material: faeces | place: Denmark | collected 2011 | reverse complement strand
AGGAAAAACCAAGATATACCGAGATATAAGGAGATATGGAAACCATGATAAAAATATTATTTATATGCCACGGCAACATCTGCCGTTCCCCCATGGCCGAATTTCTATTAAAAGACATGGTAACAAAAGCAGGCATCGCACAGGACTTTTACATTGCCTCTGCCGCAACCAGCACCGAAGAGATCGGTAATCCCGTACACCGCGGCACTAGAAGCAAGCTGGCCCAGTACCATATTTCTACCGACGGCAAGCGGGCAGTCCAACTGACAAAAGATGACTACGATAAATACGATTACCTGATCGGCATGGACACATGGAACATAAAGAATATGCTCCGCATTCTTCCGGAGGATAAGGAAGGAAAAGTTTTCCGGCTTTTGGATATTACGGATCATCCGAGAGATATTGCAGATCCATGGTATACAGGGAATTTTGACGAGACTTATGACGATATCAAAGAAGGCTGTGAGGCCTTGTTAAAAAAGTACAAAAACAGTACAAGATAATCTATGGAGATATGAAAAAAATCACACTATAATGTGAAATCGCAGCGCAGGGAAACGAAGCATCCCTGCTTTAAATTAGAGCGTGTTTGAAAATTCATTCCGGCCATTTTAATGGCATGACATCTGTACGCCCCACTTTGCGTGGTATTTGCACCAAATTTAATCAACGCAGCCCGCTACGCCTCTTAAATTTGATACAAATCTCCCCCAAACTGTGACGCACATCTTGGGAAAAGCAATTTTCAAACACACTCTAGGGAATGCAGAGTGTGCAGAGCGGATTTTATTGCTGTATGTTGCATTGCCTCCGATTAAAATATTTATGCCTCAAGTTCGGGGCTGGGCAGGAATGGGGGATTACTATGACCAAGGATCTGACAGACGGCAAACCATTTAGCTTAATTTTAAAATTTGCGGTTCCGTTATTGTTTGGACTTTTATTTCAACAGTTTTATAGTGTGGTAGATACTATGATCGTGGGTAAGTTTTTAGGCTCGCAGGCATTGGCGGCGGTGGGCAGTACGGGATCGGTGAATTTTTTGGTCATAGGATTCTGTATGGGCATCTGTAACGGATTTGTGATACCCGTAGCGCAGCAGTTTGGGGCTAAAAAGGAAACGGAACTTAGAAGGTTTGTAGCTAATTCCACTTGGCTGTGTATTGTGTTTTCGGCGGTTTTGACGTTGCTTACTACAATGTTGTGCCGTCCCATATTGGAAATGATGCGTACGCCGGCGGACATCATGGACGGCGCTTATATCTATATCTTTATTATTTTTGCAGGAATTCCGGCTACCTTTCTATATAATATACTGGCGGGGATCATCCGATCTTTGGGAGACAGCCGGACTCCGGTATTTTTTCTTGCGCTTTCTTCCGTCATCAATATTATACTGGACATTGTATTTATCTATTTTTTGAAGACCGGAGTAGCAGGGGCGGCCTATGCTACGGTGATATCACAGTTGGTATCCGGAGTATGCTGCTTCTTTTTTATGAAGAAAAAGTATGAAATTTTGAAAATTTCAAAAGAAGAATGGAAGTTCAATGCGCACTATGCTATGATTTTATGTGGAATGGGAATACCGATGGGACTCCAGTATTCGATTACGGCGATCGGCAGTGTCGTACTGCAGACGGCGGTAAATTCACTGGGGACGGTTTATGTATCGTCTATGACGGCGGCAAGCAAGCTTTCGGGGTTTTTTTGCTGTCCTTTCGATGCCCTTGGTTCGACTATGGCGACTTACGGAGGACAGAATGTGGGCGCCGGAAAGCTGGATCGTTTGGGGCAGGGATTAAAAGCGTGCATCATTTTGGGAGCGGCTTATTCCCTGCTTGCGCTGGCGGTCTATTTACTGTTTTCGCCGCAGCTTTCGTTATTGTTTTTGGATGCGTCGGAGACAGAGCTGATTGCAAACGCCAGATTGTATCTTCTTATTACAGGCGTATTCTATTTTCCGCTGGCGCTCGTGAACATCATCCGTTTTATGATCCAAGGCATGGGATTTAGCGGTTTTGCCGTATTTTCGGGAGTCTTTGAAATGATAGCGAGGGCGACGGTAGGCTTTGGGTTTGTGCCGGTATTTGGATATGCGGCGGCTTGTTTTGCGAGCCCTGCAGCATGGGTCTTGGCAGATGCGTTTTTGATTCCCGCCTATATCTTTTGTATGAAAAAGTTAAGGGCGGCGGTGGCAGATCCAGCACTCCATCCGGCTGGAAATTGAAGTATGGGACTACCTGTTTCGCACTATTGCGTCGTTAAAATTTCTAGACGATGCCACCGCATTGCCGTCGGAATTTTGTCTGGCACTGGCACGAAACATGCAGCCCAATACTCCAATATCTAGCCGGATAGAGCACTAGAGTGTGTCTGAGAATTCATTCCTGCCATGTTAATGGCAGGCCATCTGCACGCCCTATTTTGCGCGATATTTGCACCAAATTTGGGTTACATAGCCGGCAATGCAGCTTGTATCTTTGGGGAGCAGCATCAGAACAACGTAGTTTATAAATCAAACTACCCGGGAATAGATTGGCCGTCCCAAAACAACATAGGGCAAACCAACAGACGGAGATAAAAAATGGATAGAAAAAAGGCGCTGGTAACAGGAGCATCCAGAGGGATCGGAAAAGCGATTGCAATAGAACTGGCAAAAAACGGGTATGATATTTATGCGGTCTGTAAGCAGTCCGTGCAAGATCTTCAAACGTTATGTATGCAGACGGAAAAAGAGTACGGAATCCGGGCCGTACCCGTATTGGCGGATGTGGGCAGGGCGGAGAGCGTAGATAAATTGTTTGAACAGATCGGGGATATGGACGTGGTGATCAATAATGCGGGGATATCTTACATTGGGCTTATGACAGATATGTCGGCGGAGGAATGGCATAGAGTGCTGGACACAAATTTAAATTCCCTGTTTTATGTATGCAGAAGGGCCGTCCCATTCATGGTGAAAAAAAGAAAAGGGAAGATCGTCAATATTTCGTCTGTCTGGGGAAATATTGGCGCGTCTATGGAAGTGGCATATTCTGCCTCTAAGGGAGGAATGAACGCGTTTACAAAAGCCTTGGCAAAGGAGCTGGCGCCAAGTAACGTTCAGGTGAACGCCATTGCCTGCGGTGTGATCGACACGGAAATGAACCAATGTTTTGACAAAGCAGAAAAGGCGGCTCTGCGTGACGAAATACCTGCGGACAGATTCGGGCGGGCGGAGGAGGTGGCTGCGCTGGCAATGCAGTTGATTCAAGGAAACGAATACCTGACAGGGCAGATCATTACGTTAGACGGAGGCTGGACATAGGTGGCGCTTTCCATGCGGCAGGGATACAAACAGGTTTGATTTTGGAGTCCGCGGATGCGGAAGAATGAGAGGGATTATGTACGATTTGATCATTATCGGTTCGGGACCGGCGGGGTTGTCGGCAGCAGTATACGGGAAAAGAGCGGGATTAGAGCTTTTGGTGATAGAGAAAAGCGGCATGAGCGGCGGGCAGGTGTTAAATACTTACGAAGTGGATAATTACCTTGGAATGCAGGGAATGAACGGATTTGATATGGGGATGCAGTTCCGCGCCCATGCGGATAACTTAGGCGTGTCCTTTATGGATGAAACGGTTTTGAAGATTGAGAAGGGAGAGGGAACACATATTGTAGTAACAGACGGCAGCCGATTGGAGACTAAGACCGTTATTATTGCCACGGGAGCGTCTCACGCGGCGCTTGGGGTAAACGGCGAAAGCGAGTTGTCGGGAATGGGGGTTTCTTATTGTGCAACTTGCGACGGCGCTTTTTTTAAAAACCGGACGGTGGCTGTCGTAGGAGGCGGCGACGTTGCAGCGGAAGACGCTATTTTTTTGGCAAGAACCTGTCAGAAAGTATATTTGGTACACAGGCGGGACGAGCTGAGGGCGGCGAAAATTCTGCAGGAGAAGTTAAAGGAGCTTTCCAATGTCGAGATTTTATGGAATCATATCGTTACGGAAATAGAAGGAAAAAATCAGGTAGAAAGAATGCGGCTCCAAAATACGAAAGATCATACGGAAGAGATAAAGGAGATTGACGGTATTTTTATTGCGGTGGGGATCAAACCGAATACCTTTAATATAGAAGGAATGCCAAAGACGGATAAAGGCGGTTATATTGAAGCGGGAGAAGACTGCGGGACAAGCGAAGAAGGGATCTTTGCGGCAGGAGACGTGAGAACGAAAAAACTCCGCCAGATCGTTACGGCGGTAGCGGACGGCGCCAATGCCGTGACGAGTGTACAGGAGTATTTGTTGCATAATTTTTAAGAAAAGGAAGGGGAACCGATGGCCGGTTTCTCTTTTTGATTGTGGGCGTCGTACCGTATTCGCTGAAAATACGGGATGTTTTCTTGTTTCGGAAATATATGTCAATTTACACTATGTGTTGACAAAACGAAATAATGATGCTATATTTATTACAGTTGTAACAATTTTGTAACAAATGAGAGCCTAAAAGGCGATTGGATCAAAGGGATTTTGATTCGCAGCGTACATGAAAAGGATAAGTAAACGGAGGCTAAAATGAGACAACAGAAACTGAAAGCGGCAGCATGCGGATTGGCGGCAGTGATCACTTTTTCAGGAATGAATATGACGGCATATGCGGGAGGATTATCAGACGTTCTTCCTTCGGCCGGTGTAACATTGACATTAGCAAATAATACAACTACTGTACAAACGATAAAAGATAATACGGGCACAAGCGAAGATAAAGGAACGGATACGCAGACAATCGAAGAGACACAGAAAGTATCGGATATGGTTATAAACGAACCGGAAGAATTGACGGCAGAGCAGGCTGCAAAAGAAGAGGAGGAAGGATTTAAAAGCCTCGTGATTGCACAGGTAACGAATTATGTGAATGTAAGGAGCATTCCCAGCGAAGAAGGCGAGATTGTAGGAAAACTTTACGATAAATCGGTAGGTACTTTCCTTTCCGAGAAGGACGGATGGTACGAGATCAATTCCGGCAGCGTGACCGGATATGTAAAAGCAGAATTTTGCGTAACGGGTGAAGATGCGGTAGAGCTTGCGAAGCAGGTTGGAACAAGGATCGCAACCGTAACCACTACTACCTTGTATGTAAGAATGGAACCGACCACCGAGTCGCCCGTTTTGGGTATGGTTCCGATCGACGATGATCTGATCGTTATGGAAGAGCTGGACGGATGGGCAAAGGTAAACATAGAGGAAGGTGATGGATATGTTTCTACCGATTATGTTAATCTGAGTACCGAATTTGTCAAAGCAGAATCCAAGGCGGAAGAAGAAGCACGTTTGGCAAAAGAAGAGGCGGAGCGTGAAAAAGCGAGAAAAGCGGCTGCAGAAGCGGAAGCAAGAAGAGCGGCGGAAAGTGCGGAGCAGAACAGTACGGCATCCGAAGCGCCCGCTGTAACGATCTCCGGCGGAAGTGAAACGGGTAATGCGCTTGCAGCGTATGCATGCCAGTTCGTAGGTAATCCGTATGTATACGGCGGCAGCAGTTTAACGAACGGTACGGACTGTTCCGGTTTTGTTATGAGCGTATATGCGAACTACGGCGTCAGCCTGCCACACTCATCTTCATCGTTGAGAAGTTCAGGTTCAAGCGTAGATGGCGGTCTTTCAGCAGCACAGCCGGGCGATATTATCTGTTATTCAGGACATGTAGGAATCTATATCGGAGACGGACAGATTGTACATGCATCCACAGCTAAGACTGGTATTAAGATTTCCAGAGCAGATTACCGTCAGGTACTCTCTGTAAGGAGAATCTTCTAAAAAATTACATATGCGGTTTTTCGTATGTGAAGCATCTATGAAGTTGTTTCCACCGGATGTAAAGAAAGGTGGAAACAACTTTTTTTGTGCATTTCAAGTTTGCGGGGCAGCACAGGCTAAGAAATTCTCTTTATACTTAGCTATTGACAGATCCAAACTTGTGCGAGATACACAAAACATATCGTAAATCTGCAAAAAGGCTTGAAATCAGAGAAAAATCCGCGATGAAGTTATCCACATAACAAAGTGTGGAAAATGTGGCGTTTCTTAGTTATACACTAAGTTATACACATTATCCACAGAGGGGTATCATAAAAAAATAAGAAGTTTTGGTAGAAAATCAGAACAAAGGTTTTGTGAAGTTGTAATAAATTTGTAAAATAAAGTCAAAAAAACAGGGAATATAAGGATTCTTATATGTCTTAAAATAAAGTTAAATTTTGACAAATGATTGTACAGAAAGTAACGATTGTGTTATAATGTTTGTACAATAATTAATCGGAAGGGATGATCAGCATGAAATTTATTATTAGCGGAAGAAACATCGAAGTGACAGAAGGATTAAGGGCAGCGGTTGAAGACAAGATAGGCAAACTTGAAAAATATTTCACCTCCGATACGGAAGTTCACGTTACTATGAGCGTTGAAAAGGAGCGTCAAAAGATCGAGGTTACCATTCCCGTGAAAGGAAATATCATCCGCTCGGAGCAGGTAAGCAACGATATGTATGTATCCATCGATCTGGTGGAAGAGATCATAGAAAGACAGCTTAAAAAGTACAAGAATAAATTAGTGGACAAGAAGCAGGCGGCAGCTTTCTTCCGTCAGGATTTTATTGAGAAAGACTATATGGACGAGGAGGAAATCAAGATCGTCCGCAGCAAGAAGTTTGATATCAAACCGATGTACCCGGAGGATGCCTGCATCCAGATGGAGCTTTTAGGACATAACTTTTTTGTATTCTGCAATGCGGAAACGGATGAGGTAAACGTAGTATATAAGAGAAAGGGCAACACTTACGGGCTGATCGAACCCGAAGCGTAAGCAGGGATATAAAATGACGAAATATCGGATATAAAGGAACGACCGGCGCCCCCTGCCGGTCGTCATATCCGGAGGCTGTTTTTAATATAATAGGAGTAACAACTAAAAACAGCGCATATATTTTGCAGAAAATGCACAGATTGTTCAAATAAAGGAACAGAATGTTAAGCGAGGGGGGCTTTTGTGAAATTACAGACAGGATATAAAAAAGCGGCAAAGCTCATTCCCATATTTCTAATACTGATATGTGGAGTGTGCTTTCTTTTTTTTCTGCATCAAAGAAAATCGTCGACAGTGGAAACATTGGGAGAAGGGGAAACCATTAAGTGGGTGGATTTCAATATTCCGTACGAAACCTTATGTAAGGCGTATGAAATAGACATTGCGACCTACAAAGAAGAAAAGCATATTGACTGGATCGAGCTGCTTGCATATATTGCTGCGAAAACAGGCGGGAATTTTAAAGGCAGCATGGAAAAAGAAATGAATAAGATCGTAGACAAGGTAAGAGAAAGCGAAACTACGATTGCGGAAGAAGGAAAAGAATTAAAGCATTATGAGTATTATTATGAGGCATATTCGGCAGTGCTTTCTGCCTATGTAGGTGAATATAAAATACAGACCCAGAACGAAAATGGAGAAATGGTGTGGGAAGAACGATACGGATTAAAAGCGTTTTCCCCTATCGCTAAGGGATTTGAATATAATGATTACGATGACTTTGGGAGTTCCAGAAGTTATGGATATAAGAGACTGCATCTGGGACACGATATGATGGGACAGATCGGTACGCCGAATAGCATATAAAACTAACATACTTTAGGAGATAAAGAGGATTCATAGTGTCATAAAACAGCGCATAAGAATGTACAAAAAACAATTTCAGGCGCTATGGAAAAAACAGGTAACTATATTAAGGATAAAAACAATGTACTGAGAAAAGAAAGCGGCGACACCCAATATTATACGGTCAGGCTGCATTTTCCGGAAACGAGAAGCGACAATTATGCGATGGAGGAAGTACAAAAGATTTTGACGGAAACGTATATAAGGAGTTTGGGATCCGGATAGGAAGGAAATTTCTAAGCTGCATAAACTGTTAAAGCAGTACGAAGAATGCCGGATGAGCTTATTCGCTTGGGGCAGACGTTCGTCTTTGGTCGTTTGTGCCGTCTATGGGCTGACGCCATAGGCGGCATATTGGAAACATGAAAGAAATCGTTAAACTGGAGCGTGTTTGGAAAATGGAGTAAAAAATGGAAAACAAAGCGGCTGCAAAAAGGGTAGGGTGTCTATATAGGGTAAGCACCCAAAAGCAGGTGAATGTGGAGGACGATATTCCGATGCAGAGAAATGCCTGTATGGAATACATCAAAAAAATGCCGGAATGGGAATTGGCCAAGGAGTACATTGAACCGGGGGTATCCGGTTATCATAAAGGGCTTAATGACCGGAAAGTCCTGCAGGAAGTTATTAAAGACGTCGGAGATAAGAAAATAGATGTTCTTCTTGTTTTTATGTTCGACCGTATCGGCAGGAAAGATAATGAAACGCCGTTCCTCTTGAAGAGGATCGTGGAATGCGGCGTAGAGGCATGGAGCGTTTGCGAGGGACAGCAGACTTTTGAAAATTCGTCGGATAATCTAATGAATATCATAAGGTTCTGGGGAGCCAATACGGAAAGCAAGAAGACAGCAGCGAGAGTGGACAGCGGCAGAAATTACGCTACCAAAAAGGGAAAATTTACAGGAGGCATCGTCGCCTATGGATATCGGTTGGCGCCCACAGGAAAATGGGACAGGAAAAACCGCATGATAAATGAACTGATAAAGGATCCTTTTGAAAGCGGGGTGGTACAAGATATTTATGCAAAGCTGATAGACGAAAATATGAGTTTAAATGGAATAGCCGTTTATCTCAACGAAGACAGACGGCTGAAGACAAGAAAAGGAAATAAGTGGAATACCTCAACCATACGGAATATGCTGAAAAATCCGTTATACAAAGGCTATATGTCATACGGGAAAACCAGAATGAGAGAAGTGGAAAAAACCAATGGTGAGGAAGTCACAAAAGAAACGTTTTTAGACGTAAAAAGAAGGCAGAGGCCGGTTCCGTCCGGACAATGGGTCTTAGCGGAGGAAGCCAATCCCGATTATGCTATAGTCAGTGAAGAACGTTGGCAGATGGCGCAGGAGATCCTTGAAAGGAGGTATAAAAAGTATACGGATCATCTGAGGCCCGCCGGCGACCGGACATGGAAAAGTTCTTTGCTATTAGTCGGGCTGTTGGAGTGCGGCTGCTGTCACGGTAAAATATCGTCGGCCGTATCTTCGAAAAAAATACATAAGGCCGACGATTCGACAGCAAGGAAATATACGGAATTTTATAAATGCAATGCAAGAGGGCGGGACAAAAGACTTTGTCCGGCGAAATCTTATATTAGCCGGTTCAGGCTGGAAAGAGCGGTTTTGGAAGAAGTGAATCATGTTTTGGACCGGATGGGGCAGATCGATTGTTCCCAGCAACTTGTTCACAGCCAAAAAGTACTGTTAGAGGAATCTGCAATGGAGCTGAAAGAACTTACCGCATTAAAAAAGGAATATGAAAGAGTGCAGGGGCATATTGAAAAATTTCAACAGGAAATATACAAGGCCGTTATCGGAGAAAGTGATTTTGACCCTAAATATATTAATGAATGTTTGAAAAGGGCGGAAGAAAAAGCGGAGGAAATCAGGAAAAAAGAGGAAACATTGGAAAAGGCTGTACAAACGAAGCGGCTTGCTGCGGATGGATATGTAAAAACAAACGAAACGGCGCCTGTCTGGCGGGAAGTATTTGAGGAGGCGCCGTTAAATATCAGGAAGAAACTATTGTCGATCCTTATTGAAAAAATAGTAGCGGCAGATCACCAAATTGATATTTATTTTAAGGCGGATATCAGCCGCTTTTTCGAATGTTCCGGTCAGGACAGCGGGCAATAAGAATGGGAAGGGCAGTCTTCCTATTTTTATTCTTGGATTTTGTATAAAATGCACAATAAAAAGCGAAATAAAGTGAAGTATATGTGAAAAGCAAATAAGTTATTGAAAATAGGAATTGATTAAGTTATACTTTTAATAGCGACAATTGTGTTATATGGATCAAAAGGATGAAATGCAGGTATTTCAGTCTTTTTAAAATCAAGGAGAGAGCTTATGGAGAAAAAAGGAACAGGATATTCTGGAAAAAGGAGTCAGGCTGCACAGTTAAAAAGACTGGTACGGCAGGCGCTGCTGTCGGTGGCGATAGGAGCCGTGCTTTTGCTTGGATTTTTCTTTTTTAATATGGCCATGTCAAAGATACATAGCGCGCAGGTCAATACGACCGTAGCATTGAATCAGTATCGGACTGCGTCCAAGACGCTGACCTATGGTATACAGTCTTTTGCCGTTACCGGAGAAGCAAGATATTATGACGGTTATATGAAGGAATTGAATGAGGATAAAAACAGGGAAAAGGCAATTGAGACTTTACAGAAATGCGATCTTAAAGAAGAAGAATGGACGAGCCTGAATCAAATTGCCGCGATGTCAGAACAGCTTGTCCCGTTGGAGCAGGAAGCGATTGCGTATGTGCAGGCAGGCGATCTGGAGGCTGCACAGGCATGTGTATTTAGCGCAGAGTATGGAGAATCAGTGGATCAGATCAATCAGCAGACTGATGAGACGATTCGGGCCATTTTGGACAGGAAAGGCAACAGACAGGCAGGAGTCCAGATCTTGCAATATATTTTAGAAGTGTTGTTTGCAATATCTTTCCTGTATGTTGTGATAGAGTTTATTAAAACGATAAAGTTTTCGGAGAAGGAACTGTTAGAGCCGATCCAAAAGGTATCGGATCAGATGGCGGTACTTGCGGGCGGTGAATTCCATGTGGAACTGGACATGGAGGCGGATGAAAGCGAAGTCGGAAAGATGGTCGCTGCGATCGGTTTTATGAAGAAGAACCTGCTTAGTATGATCAAAGAGATTACGCAGATATTGGAAAAGATGGGGAACGGAAACTATCAGATCGAGATTCAGCAGGAATATGTGGGTGAATTTGTAACGATCAAAGAATCTTTCCTGCAGATTGGGGAGAAGATGCGGGATACGCTTAAAACGATCCGCAATGTTTCGGGGCAGATTGACAGCGGTTCGGAGCAGTTGGCATGCGCCGCACTGGATCTGGCTGAAAACTGTACGGTGCAGGCTTCTCAGGTGTCGGAACTGATGACTACCTTTGCCGCCATGACGAAGAGCATGGAAACGAATGCCCATGAGGCGGAAGAGTCGGCGAGAATGGCTTCGGCAGCAGGCGTGACGCTGGCAAAGGGCAATGAGAAACTGCAGGAGTTAAAAGATTCGATTCAGGAGATCGGCAGATGCTCGGAGCAGATCGGTACGATCATAGAAGCGATAGAGGATATTGCTTCTCAGACGAACCTTCTTGCGCTTAATGCGGCAATCGAAGCGGCAAGAGCGGGCGAGGCCGGAAAGGGTTTTGCAGTTGTAGCGGAGCAGGTAAAAATGCTGGCAAACGAATCTTCCAAGGCAGCCGGCAGAACGACGGAACTGATTGAGACTACCGTTTCGGTAATGGAGAAGAGTATTTCCATTGCAGAGGAAACGGAAACCAATATGAACGAGGTAATGACCGATGCAAAAGCGGCCACGGAAAAAATGGGACAGATAGAGCAGATTCTTAAGAGAGACACACTGCGTATGCAGGAACTGAACGAGAATGCGATACAGGTTTCCGCCGCCGTTGATAATAATTCGGCAACCTCCGAAGAGACGGCTGCCGTCAGTGAAGAGCAGAAAGCGCAGGTAGAGTCCATGGTAGAGATGATGAACAGGTTTGAAATATAATGCGGAGCGGCTAAAGGGTATGGTTTTATAAGCAATTCGGTACGCCGATCATAGCTATTGAATCCGGTACGGTGGAGGCCATCGGCTGGAATCAGTACGGAGGATGGCGGATCGGTATCCGCAGTTTTGACAAGAAGCGTTATTATTACTATGCGCATCTGCGGCAGAATTACCCTTATGCGGAAGGGCTGGAAACAGGCAGTACGGTGACGGCGGGGGACGTGATCGGCTATATGGGGCATACGGGATACAGTACGAAGGAGAATGTAAACAATATTAAAGTGACCCATCTTCACGTAGGGATCGAATTGATCTTTGACGAAGAACGCAGAGAGGCGGGGAACGAGATTTGGATCGACTGCTATCAGCTTGCCAGATTTTTATATAAGAACCGTTCCGAAGTAGAAAAAGTAGGCGATACGAAAGAATGGAAACGGAAGTATATGATGGAAGAAAAGCAGCCGCAGGAAATACAAACGCCGGAAAGGCCAAGGGAAGAAAATCAGGAAGAAACAGAACCGCCGCGGGAGAGAACGACGCAAGAGGAAGACACACAGCCATAAGTGTTAGTGCCGTTTATGGCACTGACGCCGCAGCGGCATGTTTGGAAATACGGCCGCAGGAAAGACAGTATAAGGGAGAGGAATGCAGCCTCAGAAAAAGCATCGCCGATCCGCATAGGAATGCAATCTTTAGGATAACTTTAGGTTGCATTTATTTTGCCTTAAATTACATATTTTATCGTGAAGATCAGGGAAATAAATTGCTGAATAAATTTGAAATACGCATTGCAAAAGTACAGCCCCTATGATAAAATAAAACCAATTGCAATGATAAAAAAATAACAATCATTGCGGCGCCTCCAGACGAGGCGTTTTGATAGTATAGATGAGAAAAGTCTGAAAGAAAAACGTTATCAGGCTGGGTACTTATCGGCGCAGTATCGCAGAAAAAATGCGATATGCAGGAAAGGAGAAAAAAATGGCAAAGAAAGTTGTATTAGCAGGTGCGTGCCGTACCGCAATCGGAACAATGGGAGGAAGTCTCTCCACAACTCCGGCAGCAGAACTCGGTTCTATCGTGATCAAAGAAGCGTTAAACAGAGCAGGTGTCTCTCCGGAAGCAGTAGATCAGGTGTATATGGGATGTGTTATTCAGGCAGGTCTTGGACAGAACGTAGCGCGTCAGGCATCCGTTAACGCTGGTCTTCCGATCGAAGTACCGGCAGTTACCATTAACGTAGTGTGCGGTTCCGGTCTTAACTGTGTCAATATGGCGGCGCAGATGATCATGGCAGGAGAAGCGGATGTAGTAGTTGCAGGTGGTATGGAAAATATGTCCATGGCGCCTTTCGCACTGCCTAATGCACGTTTCGGATATAGAATGAACAACGGTACATTGGTAGATACCATGGTAAACGATGCATTGTGGGATGCATTCAACCAGTATCACATGATCCAGACAGCGGATAATATCTGCAACGAATGGGGACTTACCCGTGAAGAATTAGACGAGTTTGCATTAAAGAGCCAGCAGAAAGCGGAAGCAGCGCAGAACTCCGGCGCATTTGAAAAAGAGATCGTTCCGGTAAGCGTAAAGAAGAAAAAAGAGACGATCGAATTTAAAGTGGATGAAGGTCCTCGTCACGGTTCTACGATGGAAGGTCTTGCTAAATTGCGTCCGATCAATAAAGACGGTTTTGTTACTGCAGGTAATGCGTCGGGTATCAACGACGGCGCGGCAGCGATCGTAGTAATGAGTGAAGAAAAAGCAAAAGAATTAGGCGTAAAACCTATGGCTGAATGGGTAGCGGGCGCTCTTGCAGGCGTAAGACCCGAAGTGATGGGTATCGGACCTGTTGCGTCTACCAAGAAGGTGCTTGCTAAGACAGGTATGAAAATCGAAGATTTTGATATTATTGAAGCAAACGAAGCTTTCGCAGCACAGTCTGTTGCAGTAGGAAGAGATTTGGGCATTGACGTAGAGAAACAGCTCAATCCTAACGGAGGCGCTATTGCACTCGGTCATCCGGTGGGCGCTTCAGGATGCCGTATTCTGGTTACCCTGCTTCATGAAATGGAAGCAAAAGACGCTAAAACAGGTCTTGCGACTCTTTGTATCGGCGGCGGTATGGGCTGCTCAACGATCGTAAAGAAATACGAAGCTTAATAACAATGACCACGCCAGCGGTGAAAAGTCGTTTCGTGTGCAGATAAATGCATAAAAGTGCCGCCTTTCACGACGGCACTTTTTAAAGGCTTTACGGGCTGAAGCCAATATACATACGACAGGACGGCCCGTATAAGAAAGAATTTGCATGGAAACGTAAAAATATAAAGAAATGAGGAGACGGATCATGGAATTTGTTTTATATGAACAAAAAGGTGCGGTAGGTGTGATCACCATCAGCCGTGAAAAAGCATTGAACGCTTTGAACTCCACTGTTTTGGACGAACTTGATAAAACATTGGATGGAGTCAATCTTGAGGAAGTAAGATGCCTGATTCTGACAGGCGCAGGGGAAAAATCCTTTGTTGCGGGCGCGGATATCGGAGAGATGAGTTCCCTTACAAAAGCGGAAGGCGAGGCTTTCGGTAAGAAAGGAAACGACGTATTCCGTAAATTAGAGACTTTCCCGATTCCGGTCATTGCGGCGGTAAATGGTTTTGCGCTGGGCGGCGGCTGCGAGATCTCCATGAGCTGCGATATCAGGATCTGCTCCGAGAACGCAGTATTCGGACAGCCCGAGGTGGGACTTGGCATTACGCCCGGATTTGGAGGAACTCAGAGGCTTGCCCGTTTGGTTGGCGCAGGCATGGCAAAACAGATGATCTATACCGCGAGAAATATTAAGGCTGACGAAGCGTTAAGGATCGGTCTTGTGAACGCGGTTTATCCGTTGGAAGAACTGATGCCGGCAGCGGAAAAGATGGCGGCAGGCATTGCAAAAAATGCGCCGATCGCAGTACGCAATTGTAAGAAAGCGATCAACGAAGGTTTAGACGCGGATATGGACGAGGCGATCGTAATCGAAGAAAAATTATTCGGCGACTGCTTTGAATCTTACGACCAGAAAGAAGGAATGGCCGCTTTCCTTGAAAAGAGAAAAGTAGAGGCGTTCTTAAATAAATAGTTTCATAAAAATGCAGCGGCTGGTCAGGATCGAAGGTCGGTATGACCGGTAAAATAAACAGAGTATGACAATTAGGAGGAAGGAAAATGAAAGTAGGTATTATCGGCGCGGGGACAATGGGTTCCGGTATCGCACAGGCATTTGCACAGACGGAAGGTTATGAAGTATTTCTTTGCGATATCAATGAAGAATTTGCTGCAAACGGCAAAAACAAGATCGCGAAAGGGTTAAACAAGAGAGTAGAAAAGGGTAAAATGGAACAGGCAGCGGCAGACGCGATCTTAAACAAGATCACAACAGGCGTAAAAACGATCTGTACGGACTGCGATCTGGTAGTAGAAGCAGCTTTGGAAGTAATGGATATTAAAAAACAGACTTTTAAAGAATTACAGGATATCTGCAAAAAAGACTGTATCTTTGCTACCAACACTTCTTCCCTTTCCATTACGGAAATCGGCGCAGGCCTTGACAGACCGGTAATTGGTATGCATTTCTTCAATCCCGCTCCCGTTATGAAGCTGGTAGAAGTGATCGCAGGATTAAATACTCCTGACGAATTGGTAGAAAAGATCAAAACGATCTCTACAGAGATCGGAAAGACTCCGGTACAGGTGAACGAAGCGGCAGGTTTTGTTGTAAACAGAATCCTGATCCCGATGATCAACGAAGCGATCGGCATCTATGCAGAGGGCGTAGCAAGCGTAGAAGATATCGATACCGCGATGAAGCTTGGTGCAAACCATCCGATGGGACCGCTGGCTCTTGGAGATCTGGTAGGTCTTGATATCGTACTCGCAATTATGGAAGTACTTCAGGCAGAGACAGGCGATACCAAATACCGTCCTCATCCGCTCCTTAGAAAAATGGTACGCGGCGGTAAATTAGGCCAGAAGACAGGAAAAGGCTTCTACGATTATTCCAAATAAAAGGTTTCTGACAAATCTTAGCGTGAAATATAAAATTTCACGATTCTGATTTGTATGCCCGCTGAAGCAGGCAGATGGGAGCTGACGATTAATAAAATATATAACATTTAACATGGAGGAAATGAAATCATGGATTTTACGTTAAGCAAAGAACATGAAATGGCGAGAGCTCTTTTTAAAGAATTCGCTGAAAAAGAGGTAAAACCTCTTGCAATCGAAGTTGACGAAACAGAAGAATTCCCAAGAGCGACAGTTGAAAAAATGGCTAAGGCAGGATTTCTTGGTATTCCGATCCCGAAGGAATATGGCGGACAGGGCTGCGACGTTTTAACATATGCTATGTGTGTGGAAGAACTGGCTAAAGTATGCGGTACCACAGCCGTTATCGTATCTGCCCACACATCCCTTTGCTGTGATCCGATTCTTACTTACGGTACGGATGAGCAGAAACAGAAATATTTACCGGATCTTGCAAGCGGTAAGAAATTAGGCGCTTTCGGCCTGACCGAGCCGGGCGCTGGTACAGATGCGCAGGGACAGCAGACGAAAGCCGTATTGGACGGAGACGAGTGGGTATTGAACGGTTCCAAGATCTTTATCACAAACGGTAAAGAAGCGGACGTATACGTTATCTTTGCCATTACGGGTATGGTTGAGAAACGCGGCAGAATGACAAAAGAAATCTCCGCATTTATCGTAGAAAAAGGTACGCCGGGCTTTGGCTTTGGTACAAAAGAAAAGAAAATGGGTATCCGTGGGTCGTCTACATATGAGTTGATCTTCACAGACTGCAGGATTCCGAAGGAGAATATGCTTGGCGCGCAGGGAAAAGGCTTTGGTATCGCTATGCATACTTTGGACGGCGGACGTATCGGTATCGCAGCGCAGGCGCTCGGTATCGGCGAAGGCGCTTTAGAGAGAACCGTTGAATATGTAAAAGAAAGAAAACAGTTCGGACGTGCGATCGGCGCATTCCAGAACACCCAGTTCCAGCTCGCTAATATGGCGACTAACGCACAGGCTGCACAGATGTTGGTATACAAGGCTGCATGTACAAAGGATCAGTATACGAAAGACCACAAGACCTCTTACAGCGTAGAGGCTGCACAGGCTAAATTATTTGCAGCGGAAATGGCTATGGATGTGACGACAAAGGCTGTTCAGTTACATGGCGGTTACGGCTACACAAGAGAGTATGAAGTAGAGCGTATGATGCGTGACGCTAAGATCACGGAGATCTATGAGGGAACAAGCGAAGTACAGCGTATGGTCATCTCGGGAGCATTGCTGAAATAGATGTGTATGCGCAGAAGAACTTCGCTCGCGAAGTACAGCGTATGGTCATCTCGGGAGCATTGCTGAAATAAGATACGCATACGCAGCGTATGGTTATCTTTGACGCGTTACAAAATAATGACCGGCGAATATATAAATAAAAATAAGGAGAGAAATACAATGAAAATTGTTGTTTGTATTAAACAGGTACCTGATACAAAGGGCGGCGTTAAATTTAATCCGGACGGTACACTTGACAGAGGCGCAATGCTTACGATCATGAATCCTGATGACAAAGCAGGATTAGAAGCGGCGCTCAGATTGAAAGATGAATTTGGTGCAGAAGTTACGGTTGTTACAATGGGACTTCCTAAGGCAGAAGATGTGCTCCGCGAAGCTCTTGCAATGGGCGCGGATAAAGCGATCCTCGTAACGGACCGTGTACTTGGCGGCGCTGACACATGGGCGACTTCCACCACGCTTGCAGGCGCGATCAGGAATTTGGAATATGATCTGATCATTACGGGACGTCAGGCTATCGACGGGGATACCGCACAGGTTGGACCGCAGATTTCCGAACATCTTGGAATTCCGGTAATCAGTTATGCGCAGAATATTAAAATTGACGGCGACAGCGTAATCGTTGAACGTCAGTATGATGACAGATATCATGTATTGAAAGCGAAAATGCCTTGTCTGATTACGGCCCTTGCCGAATTGAACGAGCCCCGTTATATGACTCCGGGCGGAATTTTTGATGCATGTAAAGCAGATATCACGGTTTGGGGAAGAGCGGATCTTAAAGATGTGGATGATTCCAATCTTGGATTAAAAGGCTCACCGACACAGATCGCTAAAGCGTCTGACAAGGTTCGTAAAGGCGCCGGGGAAAAGGTTACATTGGATGCATCCGAATCCGTTGATTACATCATTGACAAATTAAAAGTAAAACATGTGATATAGTGAGCGTCATAGATTCGAAATTTATGATCAATAAATTTAACGGAGGTTTGAAATGAACATAGAAGAATATAAAGGCGTATTTGTCTTTGCTCAGCAGGTTGATAACGAATTAAGCGGGATTGCTTTGGAATTGATCGGAAAAGGTAAAGACTTGGCAAAAGATTTAGGAACAGAAGTAACGGCAGTTTTAGTAGGTTCGGATGTAAAAGGTCTGGCAGATGAATTAGCGGCTTACGGCGCTGACAAAGTGATCCTTGTGGATGATCCGGAGTTAAAAGAATACAGAACGGAGCCCTACGCACATGCGCTTGCATCCGTGATCGAAAAATATAAACCGGAGATTATGTTAGTCGGTGCAACGGCAATCGGCCGTGATCTTGGTCCCCGCGTATCTGCAAGAGTACATACCGGTCTTACAGCGGACTGTACGCAGCTTGAGATTGGCGACTTCCCGATTAATCCGATTCCGGGTAAAGAGCAGTTGCATAATCAGTTATTGATGACACGTCCTGCATTCGGCGGCAATACGATCGCAACGATCGCATGTCCGGCTTTCCGTCCTCAGATGGCAACGGTACGTCCGGGCGTTATGCAGAAATTACCGAAAAATGAAGGTGCAAAGGCAGTGATCGAAGAGTTCAATCCGGGCTTTACTCCTGACAATAAATATGTAGAAATCCTTGAAGTAGTAAAATCCGTTGTAGATACCGTAGATATTATGGACGCTAAGATCTTAGTATCCGGCGGACGTGGGGTAGGAAGTCCTGAGAACTTTAAGTTACTGGATGATTTGGCGGAAGTTTTAGGCGCTACCGTAAGCTGCTCCCGTGCTGTTGTAGATGCCGGATGGAAATCGAAGGATCTGCAGGTAGGACAGACAGGTAAGACCGTTCGTCCGAACGTGTACTTTGCAATCGGTATTTCCGGTGCGATCCAGCATTTGGCAGGTATGGAGGAATCCGATCTGATCATCGCTATCAATAAAGACGAAACGGCGCCCATCTTCGACGTAGCTGATTACGGTCTTGTAGGCGATCTGAATAAGATCCTTCCCGCACTGACGGAAAAGTTAAAAACAGAACTGGCTGCAAAATAATAGCCTGAAGACAGAGCTTTTACGGCCTGCTTCATCAGGGGCCTGAGAACAGGCGGGAAATAAAAAATGTCATAACCGGCCGCATCTTTGTTATATGTATTAGTAACAGAGATGCGGTTGTTTTTCAATGCAAACTTTCGTATCATAAATAGCGATTGGCATATGTGCCGGAACCTATATGATTGAAGATTATTTTTTTATGCTGGGATTTGTGTCTGCGCGTTGCAAAGCTGGAAATGGCTTGGCACAAACTCGCAATTCATCTATGGATTTGCACTGAAAAGCAGTGCAGAAACGGAGTAAAAATGATATTAGAAGCAAGATCGATCACGGCATCCTACCGGAATCCCAAAGGAGCCATGGGGCTGTTCCATGGAAAAAAACAGGTTTTGAAGAACGTGAACTTTACATTAAAAAAGGGAGAGTGTATCGGGATCATAGGCGCTAATGGGAGTGGAAAATCCACCCTGCTGTCTATCCTTGCGGGAGTACGGAAACCGGACAGCGGACAGCTTTTACTTCAGGGAAAGGATCTGTTTCTGAAGGAAAATAAATCCTTGTTCAGACGGTTTAGCGGATATGTGCCGCAGGAAAATCCGCTGATAGAAGAACTTAGCGTTTTTGATAATTTACGGCTATGGTATCCGGATAAAAAAAGTCTGAAAGATAATTTGGAAACAGGAGTGCTTTCCGAATTTGGCTTTGGGGAATATATAAAAACGCCGGTAAGCAAACTGTCGGGAGGATTGAAAAAACGCGTCAGTATAGCCTGTGCCATCGCCGAAGATCCGGATATACTGATCATGGACGAACCCACGCAGGCATTAGATATGATATGTAAGAAAGATATTTTGGATTATATGGAAATTTGTAAAAAAAATGGGAAAAGTATCATTTTTACGACTCATGACGAGACAGAATTTAGAATCTGTGATAAACTGTTTATATTACACGCAGGCGAACTACAGGAAGTGCCGCCTGATAGGACGGGAGATTTCAGGGATATGATTTGACCGTTAGGAATAGGGATCAATTTGTGCTTGTGCTCAAATTTCGGGCAGCAGCAAGAATGGAGTTATATATGAAAAAGGGAGCATTGATAGGAATTGTATGCGGGATCGCAGTAATGGTGATCGCCGTGATCGGCGCGGCAGCGGCCGTGATTTTAAATACGCCTTCCGCCAGAGTCGTGAGGGGAATGACAAAACTGTTTGCACAGTCGGCGGAACAGGGAGAGATATTCAGCGATAAGCTGGATTTCAGTAAAATACAGGAAATCAGCAGAGAGGGCAGTTATAAAAATAAAATTGCTCTCAATATGGATATAGAGGGACTTGACGATTATTCGGTCAGCGTAGACGGAACGGTTTTATGCGACAATATCAATGAAAAGATGAGAGAGGAAATCAAGATCTCCCTTGCATATTACGAACTGCTTTCGATACAAATGGCGGTGGATAAGAACGATGTATACATAGATATTCCGGCGCTTTATGAGGGAAGTATTGTCTTTGATTCAAGAAATATCGGCGAGCAGTACAATCATTCTATTTTTGCAGAGTATTCGGACGAGAAGATAGCGGACGATCTTTCGCTGGATTTTTTTGAATATACCGCTTATGATACAACGGGAGCGGCAGAAGAACTGTTGGAGCTTATAAAAAATTCCGAGATAAAAAAAGCGGATTCCACAGTCAAGGCGAAAGTCGGGAACAGGGAAACAGTCTGTCAGGGTTATACGCTTCGATTTAAGAAAGAGGACGTTAATCATTTTTTAAACATACTTTATGAAGGAATGGAAGAAAGCTATGAAGTAAAAGAGGATATGGAACTTCTGGTCTATATGGACAGAGGGAACAATGTCAGGCAGATAGAGACGAAGAATGAGTTCGTAACCGGAGATTCAATCAATAAAGTGTCGGCGGCGCTGCGTTTTGCGGGAGAAAAAAACGTGCTGGATATGGTAAAGGGTAAGATCGGCGTGGAAGGAAACGGCGATGCGGTAGAAATTAATTTTGACTACAGCGGCGTCAAAGAAGGACGCAGCTATAATCAGACGCTGCAGTGTAAGGCCAGCTCGGAATTAACGGATCTTTTTGCAATCGATTATGATGCGGTATGGAATCTGGACGAGGCCGCTTATGATATGGATATCGAGTTGAACGTTGCGGACGAAAACTATAAAGTGGATGTGAACGGCTCCGTCGAGGCGGACGGCTATGGTTTTAGCATGAACTTCGACGATTGCGAGATGTACATGAACCATGAAAAGTTAGTTGATTTTGACGGCAGTTACAGTGTGGAGCCTTTGACAGAGGAAATCAGCATACCTTCGGGAAAAACCTATCCGATTTTTGAATTCAGCCAAATGGAGTTTTATTCCTTTGTGATGGAGGTTGCGCAGCAATTAGAGGATTACTATAATATATTTGATAATTTTGGAAATATATTCTGATGTTTCCGAAAGTGCGTGGGAAAGACGGGGATGACGATGAGATTTTGGCTCCGATTATTGCAGGCGGAAAATAAACGCGCATGGCGGGTATTTCCTAAAATGATGATACAGGCAATTGTTCTGGCTCTTGTGGCCGGAGCAATTGCTTTTTGCGCTACGAAGATGTTGTATAGCGGAAAACCAGTAGAGATTAGGGCGGCCGTTGTGATGGAAGAGGAGAATCCGCTTACGGAATTTGCCTATGAGTATGTGAAAAAAGCGGAAAAAGGGATAACGTTCGTAAAGTGCGGCAAAGAAGAGGCGGAAAGGGGGCTGAAAACAGGAGAATTTGCGGCAGTCATACTGGTGAACGAAGATCCCATAGAAGGGATTTTAAGTGGACGGAATCCTTCCGTGACTGTGATCTGCAGTGGGGAACCGGACGGGGCCGGCGCATTCTTTAAAGAATTGACACAGGCTGGCGCGGAAATGCTTTCGGTGGCGCAGGCGGAAATCTATGCGGCGTATGAGCTTGCCGGAGAATTAGAGGTTACGGAAGGGCTGACCGACCTGCAAAACCGTATCAATAGGGACAATCTGGAGATGGCGCTTGGCCGGGGCAGCCTGTTTCATTATAAGCAGGTATCCGCAACGGGCAGCCTTTCTATACAGGATTATTATTTTGCCTCAGCCGTAACGGCGCTTTTACTTTTTATGGGGCTTCCCATGGGAATGTTTTTAAAACGGGACGGCCCTGCGTCGCCCGGACAATATAAGAGAGCCGGGGTCGGGGAAGGCGGACAGCAGGCCGCAAGATGGCTTACTGTGTTTGGTATTTACGGGGCGGTTGCTTTGGCCGGTGCGGCAGCGGTCTTTTTTACAGGGAGATTTTCGTTACGATTTATGGAAGTGTGGGCGGTCGCGGGGAGCATGGCTGCGTTTATCCTGATGGTCTATGAAGCGGTGGAGAAAAAAAGCGGTGCGGTACTGCTTTTGACCTTTTTAACGGTGATGCTTCTATTTTTGAGCGGCGGCATCATTCCGCAGGTATTTTTTCCGAAGGAGATTCGGCATATAGCGGCGTTCCTGCCGTCTACTTATTGGATTCAGGGGATCGGAAATGCGGTGCTGGGGGAATCTGTCAAAAGAGAAGCGGCGATCAGCATATTTTACGGAGCCGGATTTTTTATCATGAGCGTGTATTTCAGGAGCCGGAGGAGCGGCAGTAGTAGGAAGTGATTTTTTAAATAGATGGATTGGTATGTGCGCTTCAGCGCACGGATGGGAGCAAAAATGAGTGCGGTCATAAAACGGTTAGGTTTCTATGTTGTGAGTATTTGGAAAAGAATGTGGAAAACGCCGGGATACCTTGCTGTTTTTCTTCTTGTTCCTGCCGTATTGGTGGTTTTGAACGGAATGACGGAAGAGAAAACGGTGAAGATAACGGCGGCGGTCTATTTGGAAATCCCGGAAGCGGAAGATACGGACCGCCATGCTGACGGAAAACAGGAGAGAGGGGCAGAATTTATAGAAAGAGCTGCAAAGCGTCTTTCCGGGAAAGAAGGTACGGTCGTTTTTGCTTTTTGCGCCTCCGAAAAAGAGGTAGAGGAGCAGGTGGCGGCAGGAAAGGCACAGTGCGGCTATATTCTTTCGGAGACTTTATTTGAACGGTTGAAAGAGGGACGCTATACGAGAAGCATAAAAAGTTATGAGGCTCCCGGCACAGGACAACATACGATCTGCGACGAGGTACTTTTTGCGGCGTTGTTTTCCGTGTATGAAGAAATGACTTTCGGAGAGCAGGTATCGGACTTTTTTCTGTTGGAAGGAGAAGGAAAAAGCGGCGGGCCGGAAGAGAATAAGAAAGAAATAGAGGAGCGTGCATCGTCGCTTTTTGAAAAATACCGATATAACGGCAGCACTTTCCGGTTCACTTATGAAAGCGATGTTTCCGGTATAGAAACGGGAGCGGGTACACAGCAGAAACAACAGGATTTCCGGAAAAAGGAGGGAAAGCCGGAAGGGAAAGAGGAAACATCCGGAACGGCGAAAACGGAGGAGAAAGAGGGAATGCCTAAGACGGCGAAAGCAGAGGAAAAACAGGGAATGCCTAAGACGGAAGCGGAGGAAAAAACGGAAACGGCTGAAAAGACCGGAAACGTACCGGTACGGGGAATCATGGCTCTTATGATCTACATCTGCGGTCTGTGCGGTACGTTGGAAGTTTTGGAAGACGAAGCGGCAGGGAGAACGGTAAGATTCCGGTATCGGAAAACGTTTCAGACGCTGACTGTCTGCGTGCCGATGTTTGTGATGAGCTTTGCGGCATTGATCGTGTTTGCCGTATCGGGAAACGTAGACAATGTAGGAACGGAATTTCTTAAGCTGCTTTGGTATCAGGTGATCATGGTGTGTTATAGTTATCTTTTAAAACGGATTTTTAAGCGGGAGGAACGCTTTTTGTCCGCCATGCCCGTGCTGGTTCTTTCGGCGGCGGTGATCTGCCCGGTATTTTGGGATCTGTCGCTGTTCCTTCCGGTATTTAAGATATTGGAAAAGGTTTATCCGCTGTCTTATTATCTGCATTTGTAGCGGTGCCTGACGACTCTCCAAGGCACCCTTGTTTCCAGATGTCCATAAAAACGCTCAGCGTAGGGTCAGGTCACTGTTGGCATCCGGCCGGCGCTTGTTGTATAATAACACTATAATACAAAAAGACGACCGAACCATTTCGCAGATTTCCATAATCTGCGAAACAACAGCCGTCCCGGTGATCCTATTATAATATCGGACATAACCTGCCCATATTATTTAGTAGTTTACAGAATAATACGGCTTGTGTCAATAAAAATCAGCAAAATTTGTCCGAAAATTTGTCCGCATTTTCATACTTTTTAAAGCGGATCTTAATGCCGTGAAAAAAATCTGAAAACATAAGGGGTCAGATTGATCTCCGGAAAAAGGATAGCATAAGCGCGGAAAAGGCCGAAAAAGTCTTTTCCGCATTTTCTTTGCGCGCTATGGGAGGCCATGACAGGAAAAATAAAGAGAGTCGGCCGGTCGATCTGTAGGAATATTGTTGGATATAAAGGGTCAGACTAAGGGTCACAAGGAGGAATTTATATGTCAAGAAGAGGAGAGAACATCAGAAAGCGTGCAGACGGCAGGTGGGAGGCAAGGTTTTCCGTACCGGATCCGGTTACGGGAAGGAAAAAAATCAGATCGGTATATGCAAGAACCTATGCAGACGTAAAAGCGAAACTTACAGAAGCAAAATATGATTTTGAAAAAGGGATCGGAGAGGACGATAGGAAACGGAGCAAAGCCAATCCCATATGTCCGTCAGATCCGGATACAAAGGAAAAGATCTGGCTTACGGAGCTGGCTTCAGCATGGCTTGCGGAAACCGCAGGCGCAAAAAAACACAGCACCTACGTTAAGTACAGAGGAATTTATGAAAAGTATCTTGCGGGAAAACTGGAGGGAATATCGGTGGCGGATCTGTCCGGAGAAGAGGCGGAAACCCTATATCATCACATCTGTTTTACGGATGGAAAATGGTCGGACAGTTTGGTCAAAAGTATTTACTGCGTATGGAATCAACTGTTGCATTATTGCAATCTGCACTGCCATACGAATATCCGGCCGGCAGAACGGCCTAAGACCCGCAAGGCTGTAACCCCTGTGAAGATACTGGCCAGATCCGAACAGATCGGTCTTTTGCAGGAGATTTATACAAATATGGATGAAAGCAAATTCGGAATCCTGCTGTGCCTTTTTACAGGACTGCGTTTGGGAGAAATCTGTTCCCTTAAATGGAGCGATATAGACTTGAACGGAAAGCTTCTTTATGTAAACCGGACTGTACAGCGGATCGCCGTCGACGATCGTTCCACGAAAACCATTTTGCTGGAAGGGCCGCCTAAGAGTATGTTTTCCAAAAGAGAAATCCCGATTCCGGACAGTATTATGCCGTACCTGTTGTTATTTCATAGACCCGGCGGATATGTGGTCTCAGGGAACGGGCCGATGGAACCGAGAACTTATCAGTATCGCTTTCAAAAGCTTTTGGTGGACGCCGGGATCGGCAGGCATAATTTTCATGTAATACGCCATACATTCGCTACAAACTGCATCAACAGCGGCGCGGATATCAAAAGCCTTAGTGAAATTTTGGGGCATTCCAATGTTAATATCACATTAAACCGCTATGTGCATCCTACTATCGATATAAAACGCAAACATCTCAACAACTTATCCTTGGTTTATGACCGGTATGCGGAACAAAAATGTTCCTGATCCGTCAAATCTGACCACGGTTTCGCAGATTATGGAAATCCCCGAAAAGATCCTTGGCTATGAAATAAAGGTATCGGATTGGATGGAAAAGAAATGAAGAAGAAAAAGAAGAATGAGAAGTCAAAGATATGGCTTGTTTTATTTTTTATATGTTTGATTGTTGCCGTTTTCACCGCAGGAATGCTATTTAAACAGTACATAGACCGTCAGGAGGCGAACGACGGATTCAGCGATCTGCAAAAAGAGATCAACGGCGCGGAGGACCAGAACGGCAGGGAAAACGGCATGATTCCGGAAAAAGACATAGAAAACGGAGGCGAGGAAGAGAATACGGAGAGAGAGCCGGACGGCGGAACAGTGGAGGAGAACCGGGAAAGCGGGAGCCGGGAGGAAATCGAAGAAACGGGACCGCCGCCGGAACTGGATATTGAAATCCCCCGGAAAGAGTTGGACTGGGATGAGCTCCGGGAGAAAAATCCGGATATCTACGCATGGATCTATGTGCCGGATACGACTGTGGACTACCCTGTGCTTCAGCATCCGACGGATAATACCTATTATCTGGATCACAATATGGATGGGACCAAAGGGTATCCGGGCTGTATTTATACGGAGGATTTTAACAGCAGGGATTTTTCGGATATCCATACGGTGATCTACGGACACAATTTAAAAGATAAGACGATGTTTTCCACCCTGCATAATTTCGAAGATGCGGAACTGTTTCAGGAAGACCATTATATTTTTATTTATACGGAAGAGGATGTGTTTGTTTACCAGATATTTGCCGCCTATGAATTTGGGTCGATCCATCTTTTGGACAACTATGACTATACCAACGAGTATATTTATGAAGATTATCTTAGGCAGATATACCAGGCCACAGACGGGGTGTCAAATATAAGGCGGGACATCGAGGTGACGGCAAAGGATAAGATCGTTACTTTGTCCACCTGTACGGCGGACCACGATTCCGGCTGGCGTTTTTTAGTAACAGGGGTATTGCTGAACCCTAAGGAGCAGGGAAGGTAATGTTAAGCAGAGAAACGATCGTAGAAAAAAAGAAACTAGGAATTGCCGCGCTGACCATGATCAATATTTTCGCGGTAGTGTTGGTTGTGATAGGGCTCGTGGAAGTAATGCGCATGACGGGAAAAGCATCCTTATCCGTCACGGTTTTAGGGTCGGAAGGCGTGGAACTGGACGTGGGGGAAGTAACGCCCGAACGCAAGGTGGAACTGAAAGAAAACGAAACGCTGTATAACGGCAAGGCATATGCATTGAATGAAGATCTGGTGACGGTACTTGTCATGGGAATCGATAAGGAAACCGTAACAAAAGTAGGAGGACAGAGCTGGGAGGCGGACGAGGCAGGCGGCTATGCGGGAGGGCAGGCTGACGCGCTGTTTCTTCTGCTGATCAATCCCCACAACAAAAACGTTTATGTGATAGCGATCAATAGAAATTCCATGGCGGAGATTGATGTTTTTGATGAGGAAGGAAATTATCAGGGGATATTTACCAAACAGATCGCATTACAGCACGGATACGGGGACGGAAAGGAAGAAAGCTGCTTACGACAGGTAAAGGCGGTTTCCCGAATGTTCCACGGTATTCCTATTCATGCTTATGCGGCGGTCAGTATGGACGCCATACCGGAATTGAACGATGTGGTGGGCGGCATCACGGTGGAAGTGCTGGATGATATTATTTATCCGGAATATGATATGGACCTCCATCAAGGCGAAACGGTGACCCTGTACGGCGATAAGGCATATTGGTATGTCCGTCTCCGCAATGAAAATATCTTTAATTCCAATGAACTGCGCCTGCAAAGGCAGAAACAGTATTTGACGACCTTTGCGGCGGAGGCGAAAAATCAGTCTGTAGCGGATATCCGGGTGGCCATCGAGCTTTATCAAACGGTGCGCAAATATATGGTCACGGACATCGATCTGAATACTTTTACTTATATGGCAACGGAATATATAGGATATGACTTTGATATAGAAAATATGTATTCCCTGCAGGGAGAAGCGGTGCAGGGGAATCAGTTCGAGGAGTTCTATGTAGACGACGCCGCCTTGCAGGAGTTGATCATAGAATTGTTTTATGAGCCGTTGGAAGAGTAGCGTACGCTGCCGCGGCAAAGAAGAATCGGTATCTTCCGGAGAACCACATCTCCGGTTTGATATAACCACATGAATATATTAGGAAGGGAGGAATATCAATGAAAAGAAAATTTTTAGCGGTGTTAACGGCGCTGACTGTTCTGACGATGGGGTCTATGACTGCGTTTGCGGCAAGTCCCACGGTGGGTACTACCGAAGCGCCTGTCCGCACACAGGAGGCTTCAACGGCTATGACGGCGACAACGACTCCGTCTGCATATTTATCGGGCACAACGGTATCGGCGGGATACAAGATATCCGAAGTATCCGATACGACGGTTCAGGCGGCGGCAGTAGCGGTTCAAAATAATATTTTGAACGATATAGCATCCATCGCATCCAAACTGGGAAACAAGACGCTTGCTAAAGCGGCGGTAAGCTCAGGAAAACAGGTGACGGCTTCGGTGCTTACCGTTATTGACGTAAAACCTTCGGAAGCGGCTAAAGATGCAAACGGGAATTATGTAGTGACCTTAAGCCTTTCCGACATTGCAGAGGGAGATGCGGTTGTCGTTCTCCATTATACGGGAAACGCGTGGGAAACCATTGTTCCTTCAGGCGTAGCAAAAGGTTCGGTGACATTTGCCAGTGCAAGTCTCTCTCCGATCGCAGTTGTAAAACTTAGCGTAGCGACCGTTTCCCAGTCTCCAAAGACAGGTTCTTCCGTACCTGCTGCGGCAGTGATCCTTGTGATCGGTATTGTGGGTACGGCGGCGTGCGGAAAAAAATACTTTGCATAGTTATGTTAACTTATTGTGAAATGAAATCATAAATAAAAATAAGATCTTATTATTTTCTAAATATCATGTGGTGGATTTAGAAAACAAAAGTCTGGCGGAGCCTGTCTCCGCTTGGACGATTGTTTCTTTTATTTTCAAATATGCTTGGGCATTGGATTCGGGAAAGGAATGCAATGGATACTTATGAAGAAGGTTTTGATTGTGACGACCGTCAGCGGTTTTTTGCCGCAGTTTGAAAAAAATAACGTAAAACTGCTGCGAGAAGCGGGATGTGAGATTCATTATGCATCCAATTTCAAAAATCCGATCTATGCTTTTCAGGAAGCGGATTTAAAAATGCAGGGAATCAGGCTGCATCAGATAGATATCGCCAAAAGTCCGTTTAAGATCAGGACAAATTTACGGGCGGTCAGACAATTGCTGCATATTATTGAAGAGAATGCTATCGACATCGTGCATTGCCATAATCCTATGGGCGGAGCCGCCGGGCGCGCAGCGGCCTGGCTCAGCGGAAGAAAGCCGTATGTGATCTATACGGCGCACGGATTTCATTTTTATAAAGGCGCGCCTATGAGAAACTGGATGTTGTTTTATCCTGCGGAACGGCTGCTTGCCCGTATGACGGATCTGATCGTGACCATCAATAGGGAAGATTTTGAGCGGGCCCAAAAGTTTCGGCTCAAAGCCGGCGGCAGCGTATTTCAGATACATAGCGTGGGCGTTGACAGGAAACGTTTTTCTCCTAAACAGGAGAAAGGGGAAAACAAGCGCAAGGAACTGCGCATACCCCAAAAGGCGTTTCATATTATAACGGCAGCGGAACTGAACGATAACAAGAATCAAAAAGTGATCGTCGGCGCGCTTGCGGCGCTGACGCAGCAGGATATTTATTATACGGTCTGTGGCAAAGGGCAGGGGGAATGCAGGCTGAGAGAGCTGATCAGGGAAAAAGGACTGGAAAACAGGATCCGGCTGATAGGATTCCGGACCGATATGGAGGAGATCTTACAGACGGCTGACTGTTTTGCATTTCCATCCTATCGGGAAGGTTTTGGCGTCGCTGCGGTAGAAGCGCTGCTATGCGGCGTGCCGCTTATTGTTTCCGATAACAGAGGGACGAGGGAATACGCCGTACAAGGGAAAAACGCCCTGATCTGCAGGGCGGACAGTACGGAGGAATTTGCGCAGGCAATCAATACCTTATATAAAGAGAAAGCGCTGCGGGAACGGATGGCGCATTGCTGCCGGGATTCCGCAATGAAATTTACGACTGAAGAAGTGGAAAAGACAATGAAAGAGGTATACGGCAAAGCACTGGCGACATAAGGGATCCGGGAAAACGGTGAACATAAGAAAATAAGGGGAAACGGAACGGTTTTCTCAGGACAGGCTTGTATCATAAGCAGAATACGGAACATACAGGAATGGGGGAGCAGAATGGAACAGCCGCTTGTTTCCGTCATCATGGGGGTGTTTAACCAATGGGACGAAAAAATATTGATGGAGTCGGTAGGCTCCATATTGAATCAGACATATGCAAAACTGGAGTTTGTCATTTGGGACGACGGTTCCCATCCGGACGCGGCAAGGCTGGTACAAAAGCTGACGGAACTTGACGAAAGGATCATTGTGGCAGGAAAGGAAAAAAACAGAGGGCTGGCGTACAGCTTAAACGAATGCATCCGTCTTGCCAAAGGAAAATACATAGCGCGTATGGACGCGGACGACATTTCCAAACCTTCCCGTATTGAAAAGCAGGTGGCTTTTTTAGAGGCGCACCCGGAATATGGGTGGTGTGGGACAAGCGCGGAACTGTTTGATGAAAAGGGCGTGTGGGGAAGCAGGCCGATGCCGGAGATTCCGCAAATGAGCGATTATTTCCGTTATTCTCCTTATATCCATCCGTCGGTCATGTTCAGGGCGAGGCTGTTTTGCGAAGATTTGGGCTATCTTGCCTCGGAGGAAACGCTGCGCTGCGAAGACTATGAGATTTTCATGAATCTGGCGGAGCGGGGACAGCAGGGATATAACCTGCAGGAAAATCTTTTCTGCTACCGGGAGACCAGAGACTCTTATAAAAAGAGAAAGGTGCGTTTCCGGCTGAACGAAGCGAAGATCAGATACAGGAACTATAAAAAAATGGGACTGTTATTTCCGGTCGGATGGATTTACATATTCCGTCCGGTCGCGGCGTGCCTGATTCCGACAAAGGTATTGGAGACGATCAAACGCTGCGAAGGGATTTGGTTAAAGAAATTGGAAAGCAAAAATGATCTTGTAGATCGGCAGAGAAAACAACCGGAGGCGGGATGTCTTGGACGATCGGGAAACATATCAAAGAAGGCTGGAATACTACAAAAAAATCTTGCGGAAGAATCCTTCGCATATGCAGGCAGCGGACAGCTTCATGAAACGGCAGGATAAAAATACAGGTTTTCAAGGGAAAATAGAAGATAAAACAAAAGAAGCGGCAGTGACCAGCCCGGCAGAAGAAACGCTTCAAAGGATACGGGAAGAAGTATTCCTGTATGTGTGGGCGCCTGTTTTAACGGCATATGTGGAGTGGGTGATACGAGAGGCGGTCAGATCAGGAAAAAAGAGGCTTTATTTTCTGGCGAGAGACGGATTTATGATGTACAGGATGGCGGAAAAACTTGTAAAGGAAAGAAAGATAGATCTGGATCTCAGATATTTAAAAATATCCAGATTTGCCGTCCGCAATGCGGAGTATGGTTTTGCGGGAAAAGAAGCGCTGCATACTTTATGCGCGGGCGGAATCGATGTCAGCTTTGAAAAAATCATGAAGCGGGCGGGCCTGACCGAAGAAGAGGCGCTCCATATTGCAAAACTGACAGGGTATATACAAGACTATAAAACCATGCTCAACTATCGTCAGCTCCGTAGTCTGAAGGAGAAACTGTTTGTATGCGACAGCCTGTTCGTCTATATCCGGAGACATGCGAAAGGAAATTATGATACGGCAGCATCCTACTTTAAGCAGGAAGGGCTTTTAGATAAGATTCCATATGCCCTTGTGGACAGCGGATGGGCAGGGACTCTCCAGCTTAGCCTGCAGAGGATATTGGAACATGAAACAGGAGAGCGGGTCAGACTGCAGGGGTATTACTTCGGGCTTTATGCAAGACCGGCAGGAACGGACAAAGAGCAGTATAAAGCGTTTTATTTCGGAGAAAAAGATATCGTAAGAAAGATCCGGTTTTCTAACTGTTTGTTTGAAACGGTCTTTTCCGCGCCGGAGGGAATGACTTACGGATACGGGACGGTGCAAAACGGCGGAGGGAAACGGAAAGAAGCAAAGCATGCGGAAAAGCAGCCCGTCGGAGTGAATCCGGATCTGCAGGGAGAAGGGCGTCAAAAAAGATCCGGATTATATCAGGCGCTGGAGCGCGACGGAAGGAATCCTAACCGGTTGGTGATCGAAAGATTTGCGGAGCTTTTGGAACCGTATGCGGAACGATATGTAAAATGTACAAAGCTGACGGATGCAGGGGGGATTTCAGATTCCAAGGCGTCAAAAAAAATGTGTAAAAATCTTTTGTCCCTTATGATGGGAAATCCTACGCCATGGGAGGCGGAGGCCTTTGGCAGTCTGCTGTTTTGCGACGATGTGCTGGAACTGCAATGGCAGCAGGCTGCAGTTTTGTGGGACGAAAAAGAACTTCGTATGCAGCGTTTTTTTAATAAACTTCTTATCAAGATGAATGTAAAACGCGGTATTCTGCACGAAAGCGCGTGGCCGGAGGGCAGTATTGTAAGAGCGGGAGGAACGGTGGGGAAAAACATGAGACAGGAAAGATTATATAAAGGTTTTATGTATTTAAGAAAGGCAGTACTCAGGTGAAAACGAATCATAGGCCGGAAGGGAAAGGAAACAGGAGGGACGTCAGGCAATACATGTTTGTGATCAGGGAACTGACGGCCAGAGAGATTAAACGTAAGTATGTGGGAAGTTCTTTGGGGATCGTTTGGAGCGTATTAAATCCTCTTTTACATATGGTGGTCATGTCATTGATTTTTTCCACGATGTTCAGACGTTCCATTGAAAACTTTCCAATTTATTATCTGACGGGACAGATTTTTTGGATTTTGTTCAGCGGCGCAACGGATTCCGCCATGACGGCCCTTGTGGATAACAGAAGTCTTTTGATCAAGGCCAGACTTCCCAAACAGACTTTTGTGTTGTCGAGAGTGTATACGTCCTTGGTAAATTTCGGTTATACCTGTATCGCTTATGTACTGATGCTTGCAGTATTCCGTATCAGGTTAAGCGTTACGATGCTGCTGTTTCCTTTGGCCGTTGTATTTATGCTGGCCATTTCAGCGGGAGCAGGCTATATCCTTTCGGTAATCTATGTTTTTTTTGCAGACATAAAGTATCTGTACTCCGTGTTTCTGACATTATGGATGTATATGTCCGCCCTTTTTTATCCGGTAACAAGCCTGCCGGATGCAATGCAGCGTTTTATCGAATGCAATCCGGTTTATGTGGTGGTCGCATTTGCCAGAGAATGCGTGATGTACGGAAAAGTGCCGGAACCCATGATATGGATCAAACTGGTTGGTTGGAGCGTCGGCAGCCTGTTTGTGGGATATCAATTTTTTAAGCTGAAAGAAAATCAGGTCATGCAGAGAATTTAAAGTACAGGGAAAAGAAAGGCTTTTGGCTATGAAGGCAAAACGGAACGTCATGCTGATCACAGTATTTTTTACCGTTATTTTTGTGTTTTGGAAAACCCCGATAAAGGTCAGCGCGGCAGAAGCTACGGTTACCTTTGGTTCAAACTGGTACAATAAGTCAAGCGGGGATACCTTTCCAATAGGAGTATATTTAAATGCAAGGACAGCTATCGGCGATTATCATATAGAAATCAAATACGACTGTCTTCGTCTGCAATATGTGGACGGCGCTACCGGCGTGGATGAGGAAAATGGGATTCTGATTCTGGAAGGAAATCAGAACAACAGAAGAATCAAATTCTGGCTCCGGTTTAAAGCAATCAGCGGCGGAGAGGCTTTTGTCGAGGTGTCGTCTGCGGAAGTTTTTCAGCAGAACAGCGCGGACGGGGAACTGTTTACTATCGAAGAATACGACAATGCCCCGGTGCATCTTAAGGGAGAGGACACGGCGGCGGTGATCGAAGCCCGACTGGAGGCGGAGCGGGAAAGGGAAGAAAGCGGCGCAGGAACAGGGGATGCAGGACAGGAAGAAAGCGGCGCAGGAACAGGGGATGCAGGACAGGCAGGCAGCGCAGGGACAGGAGATGCAGGACAGACAGGCGGCGCAGGAAACGGAAATGAGGGACAGGGAGAAGCCGGAGGGGCAGAAAATATTGGACAGGAAACCGGCGATGCAGAGCCGGGAAATGGGGGACGAAGCGAGGAAGGGTATGGGAATAGCGGGACAGCAGGAAATGAAAGTGAAAGAGAAAATGGATCCGGTGCGAGCTTATACGAACCGGATAGGGAAAACAGTAATAGCAGGGAAGACTCCCCAAGGGAAGAAAGCGGGAATACAGTAGATCCGGCAGATGCCTATCATCCAATCAAAAAAGAGAAAAGAAATTATATTTTTTTCAATATTTATTTTGTTTTTACCGGAGTCGTTGTTTTACTCGTAGCGGTCGTAGACGTAGCGGCGTGGAATATCTTAAAAAGGGTACGGAGACAGGGTAATGGCGAAAACGAAGATACGCTTTCCGAACCGGAAGACGACGGATTTGAAAATGAGTTTGAATATATTGATCTTGACTCTCCGCAGGAACGGATAAAAAGTTCCGTGCCAATCATGCTTTGTGATGATGAACTGGAGTGGCGGCTCGGCAGGCCGGTGATCAAAGTATGCGACGTGACAATGGAATTTAAGCTATCTTCCATCAACCCGTCGGGCTTAAAAGAGTATCTGGTACAAGTGTTAAAGAGGGAAGTATCCTATCGGAAACTGTATGCCTTGTATCATGTATCTTTCAATGTCTACAAAGGCGAAGTGATTGGTATCATCGGCACCAACGGTTCCGGAAAATCCACGTTGTTAAAGATCGTATCCGGAGCGTTAAAGCCCACGGACGGTTATGTGGATACAGGGAGAAGAAAAGTACAGCTTTTAACGCTGGGAACCGGTTTTGACGTGGAACTGACGGCTAGGGAGAATGTGTTCTTAAACGGGGCTATTATCGGATATAGAAAAGAATTTTTAGAAGCGCATTATGACGAGATCGTAGAGTTTGCTGAACTGCAGGACTTTATGGAGGAGAAGGTCAAGAACTTTTCCAGCGGCATGGTCAGCCGTTTGGGCTTCGCCATAGCGACGGCAGGGGACGCGGCGGAGATCCTGATTCTGGACGAGATCCTGAGTGTGGGGGACGAGTTTTTCAGGCAGAAGAGCCTGAAACGGATCAAGGAAATGATCCACGGCGGCAGTACGGTGCTGATGGTGAGCCATAGCATGGGAACGATCTTGGAACATTGTACACGGTGCGTTTGGATCGAGAAAGGCGAACTGCAGATGGTAGGAGAGCCGAGGGCGGTTTGCGAGGAGTATCGGAGGATGAATGAGAAGGGATGAAATGGTTCAAATGAAGATTAAATTTTGATTATCTTTTGAGGAGGTTGCTTTGAAAAAAATTTTATTATATGTGCATGAGCTAACATACTCCGGTTCGCCATATAGCACGTTGAGGCTTGCCAAGGCGTTAAGGGAATCAGGGTATGAAGTAACGGTATGGAGTTCTAAAAATGGCGAGTTTAAAAGGGAATATGAATGTAATAATATTCACATTGAAGTTGTTCCATTTAAATTATTAAGAGATAGGGAAGTTATTAAAAATTTTAAGCGATTTGATTTATTAATTGCAAATTCGATTCTTACAGGAAAGGCAGTAGAGGCAATTGGTAATTTTATTCCCACGGTTTGGTATATACGCGAAGCGCAAAATATTCCTGAGTTTTTTGAAAATGATTATAAGCGTGGATATTTATTAAAAGGTAATAGTAGTATATGGGTAGTTAGCGATTATGCAAAAGAATACGTTGATGAATTTTTTAATACGAATGCCTATGTGGTGCATAACTGCGTAGATGATGTTTATGGAACATATAAAAACTTATCAGAACGTAATCAACGTATTAAAATAATTATGATTGGTACGATTGAGAGCAGAAAAAATTTCTTGTTGTATGTAAAAGCATATCATCAATTAAAAGCAGAGGAGCAAAATCGACTTGAAATTCATATAGTAGGAAGAGAAATTGAAGCAGAAAAATTATATTGCAGAAGAGTGATAGAAGAGGCGGAAAGAAGTGAAAATATAGTATTTCATGGGGAAATACAGGACAGAAATAAGTTAATGGATCTTATTTCAGGTATGAATGTTGTTGCTGTCGTATCAAAAGATGAGTCTTGCTCTTTAACGGCATTAGAGGGGGCAATGATGGGAAAGCCCTTACTTTTAAGTGAAAATGTAGGAGCAAAATATCTTCTGACATATAGTAATGGCTGGATTGTAAAGACGGATAGCGAGGAGGCATTAACAAGGGTATTTTCCGAGATCATTCAGTTGGGAAATGAAAGACTTCATGAAATGGGGCAAGGATCTAGAAAGGCATATTTAGAAACATCTACATTTGATATTTATAAGGCTAATGTTAAAAAAGCAGTTATTTATCATGGATTTTCTAATAAGATAAACTATTATTTAAAAAATTTTATAAAGAGACGTGTGTGGTATGTGGATGAAACAGAAGCGTATTATCAATATCCCAACTGGGGGTATGAGGACGAACAACATCATGTATATTCTTTTGATATTTTTGATACTATAATTACAAGAGATGTTGCAAAACCAGAAGGTATTTTTTTGTTAATGCAGGAAAAATTGCAAAATAGTGCAGAGTATATAGAAATTCCTCAATATATAAGAGATAATTTCGTTCAACTTAGATTAGGTGCAGAAGGATTAGCAAGGCAAAGCTTTTGCATTAATGGAATTGAAGATAAAACTTTGGAAGAAATCTATCAAGCGCTATGCATGACAGGAAAAATTAATGATACTATTGCAGACCGGCTTATGCAGTTGGAAATGATGACGGAGTACGAGCATAGTATCGGGATATCATGCACCATTGAATCCATAAAGCAATTACTAACAAATGGTAAGCGGGTTATTTTAATATCAGATATGTATTTATCAGCTGAAATGATTCGAAAATTATTGGTAAAACATAATGATATTTTTGAAAAAATTCCTATTTATGTTTCATCTGAATGTAGGAAAATGAAAGGCAGCACTCATTTATTCAAATATGTGCAGAACATTGAAAAGGTAAGCTTTAAGAATTGGACACATACCGGAGATAATGAAAATGCAGATATTAAAGCGCCGGCAACATTGGGAATACGAACAGAAAGATGTAATCGTGCTGAGTTGATGCAGTATGAAAAAGAAGCACTTGAAGAAATGCCGCTAAATTTAAACGTTCAACTCTTAATTGGTTTATCAAAAAAATTTAGAGTTACAGATATAGAGCAGTTATCCGAATATGAAATATTGGGAACAAGCATAGGCGGTAATATGGTTTTGCCATATATATATTGGATGATTATAAATATGCGCAAGATGGGGTTAAAAAAAATATATTTTTTTAAAGAAAATATGCTCATTAAAAGAGCGGCGGACATTATAATTTCTGCGTTAGAATATGATATACAAACTGATGTAATAGAGGGAACGGAAAGGATATGGGGTTATTTAATTACATGTCAATTTGCTTCAAAGAAACAATTATCATTGCAACTCGAGGAATTAATAAATAGGGAAATAGTATCTGTTGAAGAAATATTTGATATTTTAGAAGTATCAAAAAAGGAAATGAACAGATTTATACCGTCAAGCATCCGGGAACACTTAAATCAATTTCCCGATTATTTGGACAATGCATTTCGATGGATGATTATAAACGAAAAAGGGCAGCAATTTCTTTTTGATAAATGGATTAAGAAAATAAGGATGTTGGTTTGCGGTAAAACAGAAAAGGCAGCCATTTCCTATATGGAATGCGGATTTATCAATAAACCAGCGGTTAGTGGTGAAATGCGGAATGGAAGGTATCGTTTTTTTGTATTTTCCAAAGATATTACAGATACCGTGGAGTTCAGTGATATTAAATATTTTATGCCTATCCGAAAAAAAGATTTATTTAATGCATGGTCATTTTACTGGTATGGAATAAATAGTAAAAAATTAAGCGAAACACAAAAAAGAATGATTATGGAATACGAAAAGGGCGTAATAAAATTTGTAGAAGGATTTGCCAATCATATTTATTTATGTAAGCGAGTAATTAATACTGAATTATTAAAAGTTTACATCAGACACACTGTAGGAAATTGTACGAAAAGTGTCAGACAGTTTGTGGATATTTACAAAAGTTTAACGAACCAAACACTCTATGGAGAAGAAAGAAATGCGGCAGTAACATATGGTTTAAATAATTCGTTGATAACAAGGAGCGTAGCATCCAAAGAAGGTGTATTTCTTTTGATGAAAAAAAGAATATTGGAAAAGGAACTGCTGAATGAGTATGAAACAGAAAATTTTTTCAAAATCAGAAGAGAGGCAGAAAATGTATATGCAAATATGTGGAGAATTTCTTTGGATGAAATCTATAATAATATTTCCGAATTTGGGGAGTTTCCAATAGATATTATTAATGGGATCAAAGAAATTGAACTAAATATAGAGTCAGAATGTTATAATGGCATTTCAAGAAATATCGTAGATATTGTGATGAATTACATGAGAGGAAATAAAGTTATTATTATTTGTAATTCCTATTTTTCTACAAAATTCATAAGAGAGTTGCTTATTAAAGAGTCTCCAATGTTTAAAGACATTTCTATATATACAACGTGTGAATATCCTAAAATTGAATCACCGGAAGACTTCTTTCAATACATTCATGACGTAGAACAAATTGACTATAGAAATTGGAAACATATCGGAAATGAATTAACGTTTGATGTAAATAGGCCTCAAAAGCTTGGAATCCAAGTAGAAAGAACAGAATTAACTAAATTAATGCCATATGAAAATGCAGCTCTTAAAGAGTTTGAAAATAATATAGTTGTGCAAAATGCAATAGGACTGTCAAAAATGCTCCGAGTCAATAAACAATTGGCAAAGCATGAAATTTTAGGCTGTTTTGGTGGTGCTATGTTATATAGTTATGTTCAATGGGTAATTGATGACGCTCTTGACAGAGGATTTGAAAAGCTGTTATTTGTTGCTAGAGATGGATATGTATTAAAGATTATTGCGGATACAATCATTTATGTTCAAAACTTGAAAATAGAAACGGAATATGCGTATGGATCAAGAAAGGCGTGGAGAATGCCGTCGTATACCGCGGATGAAGACTTATCGATTTTCTTTAAAATGGCGCATATTAGTCAACTGGGAACAATGCAGGAACTTTCAAAGATATTTGATATTTCTTATAGCGAGTTTGAAAATTATATTCCCGAAAATTATTATGGTGCAGATTATGCCTTGAATACTTCAGATTATAAAATTTTACGGGAGTATTTAGAAACCAGACTTGATTTTAAAATGTACTTGGAAAAGCAAGCACATGAAAAGAAAGAATTGGTGTTAGGGTACATAAAACAGATAATGGATAATAAAAAGTGTGCATTTGTGGAACTAAGCGGATCAGGGGCGACGCAAAATTGTTTAGCGAAAATGGTAAAGCCTCTTGATATTGGCTTTGTGAGTAGCTATTTTTTAAACTTGGATAGTATGAATATGGAAGAAAATAGTGAATTTATCAATTACCTACCTAATAATTCTTCTAAGATATATATTATTGAAAATTTGTGCCGCGCAGTACAGGGACAAACGCTCGGATATAAAATGGTAGATAATAAGTATGTGCCTGTTTTAGAAATAAGCCGGGAGGGGGATGCATTGATAAAACATGGCTATTTATCGTATTTGAAGGGGGTAATGTACTATGCTAATGCCTTTTCGCAATTGAATTGTTTAACGGCATTAGAAAAGGAGCGGCCGGTCATTTTCCAAAAATACTTACGGCATTTGGTATTTAATCCATGTTCTGAGTTATTAAATTTTATTGCCGATATGCCATTTGAAGCAACAGGGAATAAAAATGAACTACATTTTTTTGCGCCACGTTTGACAGAAGAACAGATAGAACAAATATTTTTTGATAGAGGTAGCGAAAGTGTTGATAAATATTATTGTGGATCTTGTTTGGATTATTCGATAAAGAGAATGTCACAAGAAGAGAGAGCAAGGATTGAATATTATAGGAAATTGATACCTACTAAAGAAGGACAAAAAATAAGAATGCAAAGGCGAATTAAAGAAAAAGGATATTTTTATACAATAAAATTTGCATATCGAAGATTTCTTAGAAGTATTTTTCTACGATTTGGGATCATTCATTATAAGAATTAGTATAGCAATGTTTAAACAATGTTAGAAAGACAGATCTCATAATAATTTTTACGGAAAGGCAGATAGCGATTAATGGGAAAAGAGGAAAAGGATATTTTAGAAGAACTGAAGTATAGTGTAATTTTTCATGATACAATTAAAGATAGCCGATGGCTTCCTGAAAATCAATCGTTTTCATTACGAGGAGGAGCGATGGATTATGGAGCAATGTATGTGCTATATAGAGTGCTAAATGAATTCCAGCCTAAATGCGTTTTAGAGATGGGATTGGGACAATCTTCAAAGATGATATCAAGATATGCCGAGTACTATGAAACAGTTTTGCATCGTATTATTGAGCACGATCCTTTGTGGAAGAAATTTTTTCAAAATCATTATAAACTTCCGATGAATTCAATGGTAATAATGCTGGACATTGTAGATGAAAAGATAGTTATAAATGGTAAGGAAGGAAATGTAACTCACTATAAAAATTTTTATGAGTGCCTTTCGGATAAGCATTACGATATGATCGTTATTGACGGGCCTTATGGTTATAGATCGCCTTATTATTCAAGAATTGACAGTTTATCCTTAATTCCACAATGTTTAGGTAAAGACTTTGTGATTTTTATGCATGATATAGACAGAGTGGGAGAACAGAATACAATGGAAATGATAAAAAGCAAACTTAGTGAAAATAAGATAAAATATAGAGAAAAAATATATTATCATAGCATGATAGTGTGCTCTGAGAACTTAAAATTTTTTTGTTCAATGTAATTTTAGTATTTTATTTGTGGGATCAATATATATGAAGGAGATAAAATGAAAAGAAGAATGCTAAATTCTGCCATTTTTTTAATAGTGTTTCTTCTCTCTTTGTATATTTCCTATATCTTAGACAATCCTAAGAAAAAAGACAATAAGAAAACGCATAGGACGAAAACAGTAAAATCAAAAGCAAAGAAAGTAAAGGCTGTGAAAGGCGCAGGCAGATTAAATGGGAGAAAAGCTTTTTTGATAACAATGAATTTAATACTTTCCCTTTTGATTGCATTGGCATTTGGTTTTGAAGGGATCATGCAAGAGCGGTACGAAAGTTTTATAAATCGGTTTAGCGGAGATGTAAAAACCGATATTTTCGTACAATGCTCACAAAATTTTGCAAGGGAACTACAAAAATCGCTTTTGGTAAATAAGGTTTCTGAATTACAAAGGGAATTTCCGTTTGCTGCTAAATTTTCGGAATCGCAAGTGTTAAGGATACCTATGCTAAACGAATCGGAGGAGTATACGGTAGATATTCCAATCGAGATTCGGGAATATCGACCGGACAAAGTACCTATCAATGAAGACATTCGCGGATTTATTGTCAACGATACTTATTATTGCAATGACGACAACAGTGAAACAAGCATGGTAACATATAATTACTACAAGCTTTCCAATTATTGGCTGGTTTTACATACAATGGAAATTAGGGTTACCGGGAAAGGAGGTTTTACCCCGGATTTTACCGGAGCAACAATCATGCTAAGAGAAAAGAAATCTCAAAAAGCAGTTATATTGGAAAACAGCTATCAGGAAAGCCTGCCGATTATATTTCAGTGCTCAACCGGCGAATATATTTTGGAAATATATAAAGACCGCATGATATATACAAGCGGTATATTTATTGATGCAAGCGATAAAGTGCTGGTAGAGATAGGGGAAAAGGATCATTATTATCTGTCGTCTGTATTTCTGCCTTCCGGTTCATATTTTCTTTCTTTGTTTCCAGCGTGTCCATAGCATTATTTTAATTGCCATTCTGCTCATTCCGTGCTACCATAAATGCAAAGCATATTTTCTTTTCTATCATGGTCAAAAAACTGGCCATAACTGCCGGTATACCGTCAGGCAGGTTCAGAAACGGATAGATTCTGCAATCGAATCCGTTATCAAGGGCAAATCCAATTCGCAATTCAGAAAATTCATGCTTTATACCACATTTTAAAAGCAGGAGTTTTCAAAGAAGGCGGACTCCTGTGAAAATGATATAGGAGGGATAAGATGGAAAAGGCAATTCAGGGAAGTCTCGGTGTGGCCAGTGCATTTCAATTAACGGAAGACATGAATGCATTGGATAAGCAGAGCCGGAAAATATTGCAGTATAGGGAAGTACTTGCAGTCATTTTGAAAGAAACGGTAGAAGAGTATCAGGGATATTCAGAAGCCGAGATTATGGAATTTATAGAAACCGACAGCATTACGGAAGATACAGAAGTTTCCAGTGGAAGAACAAATACAAAAATTGTAGGGACAGCTACAGAATTTGCCGAATTAAGTGAAAAAACTTCCAGTTTTGATATCGCATTTCGTGCGAAGAATCCACGGCTATCTGATGGAGAAGTAGTAATCAATCTATATATTGATGTAGAACCGCAAAAGAATTACAGACCGGGATATCCGATTGAAAAAAGGGGAATATATTACCTGTCAAGACGATTGTGCTCGCAGCTTGATATACTGACGGAAAAGACGGATTATAATCAGTTGGAAAAATGTTATAGTATTTGGATCTGTCGTGATAGAATCCCTGAAGAAGAGAAAATGAGCATATCATTTTATAAACTGTCAAATTATAAGAATACGGGAAATGCTCGACCGAAAGAATCGGATTATGACCTGATGACATTGGTAATCATAAGGCTGGGAAATAAAGACTATCACAGTAAAGAAAAAAGTGTGTTGGAATTTTTGACAATCATATTTCAGCCTCACGAGAAAGGATTTAGAAAGAAACTTTCCCGATACATAAGTTTTGAAAAGAGATTGACAGGCAAGGAGGAGAGAAAGATGATAGGATTGGGAGAAAGCATTTATGAGGAAGGGATTGAGCAGGGGATCGAACTTAAATTATTATTGCTTGTCTGTAAAAAGCTGGCAAAGGGGAAATCAATGACTGAGATAGCGGATGTATTGGAAGAACCGGAGGACGAGATACGCTCATTATGTGAGAAGGCGGCGCTGTATGCGCCGGAATATGATGAGGTAAAAATAAAAGAAGACTGGCGGAGGACACATCCGTAAACATCATGCTTCATGCATAAATAGGAAAAGATAAAAAAGCAGTTGCAATTGTTATGGGGCTGCCGCTTTAACGAATGAAATTCCGTGAAGCGGCAGTTTTAGATTGCTTAATTATGACGGCCGGTTTTCCGTTCCGATAGGACGGCGTCGGTATTAAGCGGACAGGAAACTTGACGGGATGAAAAGCGGATAGGGTCCAAGGGGAAAAATGAGGAGCAGAATCTATCAATTGTTAGTAAATAAACATACGGGAATTTCATACAGATACCATAAATTCCACGACGGTGCGGCAGGTATACATAAAGCCGCTTCATGGTTCTATTTGTTGTGGCTGAATTTTGCCTATTATATTTTGTTTTTCCGGTTTTTAGGGAAAAGGCCGGAAACAGGCGTCTATGAGAGCAAACGCCTGCCTGTTGGGCAGAGTGAATCGGAGTCCTATTTGGCAAAAAATCCGTTTTTGCGTGTGGAAGAGTATGTCAGGAAACTGGAAAGTTATGACGTGGTTTCTTTTGATATTTTTGATACCCTGATCTTTCGGCCGTTTGCATCGCCGGCGGATCTGTTTTTTCTGGTGGGGGAAGCATTTGATACTTTGGATTTTAAAAACATCCGTATTTTGGCGGAATGGGACGCAAGGGTAAAATGTGAAGCGCAAAACGGCCATACGGAAGTGGGCTTAAAAGACATTTGGGAGAATTTGGAGGAAAAAACAGGGATTCTGGCGGAAGAGGGAATGGAATGGGAACAGGAAGTGGAGCAGAGGCTTTGCTATGCGAATCCGTTTATGCTGGAAGTGTGGAAAAGACTCCTTGCTATGAATAAGAAAATGATTCTTGTATCCGATATGTATCTTCCTAAAGAATGTATAGTAAAGATTTTGGAAAATGCCGGATATAGGGGGATGGAGAAAGTATATCTCTCGAACGAATATCAAAAAAGCAAAGCCGACGGCAGGCTTTTCGGGGAAATTCATGGTATCGGTGCGCATTCCGTTATCCATATCGGAGACAATCCCTACAGCGACAGGGATATGGCAAAGCGAAACGGCCTGGATGTGTTTTTGTATCCCAATATTAATAAAAATCTCCTGTTGTACCGTTCTATGGATATGTCCAGTATCATTGGCAGCGCATACAGGGCGGTGGTGAGCGGCCGTCTTTATAACGGACTGTATTCTTACAGTATGGAATACGAGTACGGCTTTATTTACGGGGGGCTGTTCGTTGCAGGATACTGTGGGTTTATCCACGAGCATTATAAGAGCCGTGGACTGGACAAGCTGTTGTTTTTATCCAGAGACGGGGATATTGTAAAGCAGGTTTATGATTTTCTTTATCCACAGGACATTACGGAATATGTCTATTGGTCCAGAAAAGCGGCGGTAAAGCTTATGGCGGATGAGGACAAGTATGATTATTTCAGAAGATTTTTGTTCCATAAAGTGAATCAGGGCTATACGATAGGGCAAATCCTGCATTCTATGGAGCTGGACAGCCTGACCGGACAATTAGCGGACCGCTGGGAAAGTGAATTTGAGCCGGCCGCTACGGATTTCCGGACTGCGCAGTTAGACCCCGAAGATAAACTGACGGATAAAAATGTAGAGCTGCTGCACCGTTTTCTTGAAGCAAAATGGGAGCAGGTGAGGGCGGTATATGTTTCTCAGAAGACGGCGGCGGAAAAGTATTATACGAAAGTTTTGGCGGGCTGCGGGCGGGCTGCGGCAGTAGATATCGGCTGGGCAGGCAGCGGCTGGGCGGCGCTTTCCCATTTGACGGAGAAAGTTTGGAAACTGCCCTGCCGGATAGAGGGGATCGTTGCCGGAACGAATACGGTGCATAATGCGGAGCCGGATGCGTCGGAGGTCTTTCTGCAGACTGGAAGGCTGACGGCATATTTGTATTCCCAAAGCCATAACAGGGATTTGCTGAAAAAGCACGACCCGAACAAAGACCATAATGTGTATTGGGAACTGCTGCTATCTTCCCCTGCGCCGCAGTTTGTGGGATTTTATGAAGGAAAGAAGGACGGGGAGGCCGTGAAGTATTTAGAGGGAGAGAATATTACCCTTTCTTTTGGGGAAACAGACGAAAATCAGGAAGGCATCCGGGAGATCCAAAGAGGTATTTTGGATTTTGCCCGTGAATATCAGGAACATTTTAAGGATTTTCCTTATATGTTCCGGATCAGCGGAAGGGATGCATATGCCCCGATGCTCGTTGCGGCAAGCCATAATGAACGCTATCTGAAAGCCGTGGAAAAAAGATTTCATTTTGAAAAAAATCTCATTTGATTGCGCTTGCGCTCCGGAAAGGGATGTGTTATATTTTTAACGAGCGGTATTCTTAGGAAACGGCATCGATGATAATGTGCATCGCTTTGAAAGAGAGGTGTATGCATGAAATGAAGATAGGAATAATAGGCGCCGGACGGGTGGGCTGTTCGCTTGGAAAATATTTGGCGGACAAAGGACGGACGGTAGCCGGATTTTACAGCAGGAATTTTGAGAGCGCTGCTTTAGCAGCGGAATTTACCAGCACGGACGATTTTCCGGTCATGGCTTTTGATGATATGGAAAAGCTGGTTGCTTTGAGCGATACCCTGATCATTACAACGCCGGATGATGAAATAAGCGGCGTATGGGATTGTATGAAAGAAATGTCCGTAGATGAGCGCATTATATGTCATGTCAGCGGCTCATTATCATCTGATGTATTCGTAGGAATAGAAAAGAAGCGCGCATACGGGGCTTCTATTCATCCACTGCTCGCATTTCGCGACAGATTTTCATCTTATATGCAATTGAATAACGGTTTTTTTACCTTGGAAGGAGACGGGACTGCTTTGCGGGGATTGGAAAAACTGCTTCAGGAATTGGGAAATCCTTACCGCGTGATAGGAAGAAAGGATAAAGCGGCGTATCACTGTGCGGCCAGCATATTGAGCAATCACGTTTTGGCGCTTTTGGAATTGGGATTCGGCCTATTGGAAACGTGCGGATTTTCCGAGGAGGAAGCGCGGGAGGCGTCGGCGTCCCTGATACGGGGGAATATAGAAAATGTATTGAAAAACGGGACGCTTTCCAGTATGACGGGACCGGTCTTAAGAGGAGATCTTTCGACCGTGGAAAAGCATTTTCAAGTCTTAGAAGGAGAAGATCGGGAAATATACAGGTTGTTAGGCAGACGGCTTTTGAAAATGGCGAAAACCAAAGACCCCGGAAAGGACTATGAAAAGCTGGAAAGGCTGTTTTGCACGAGTGAAAACGCGGCGCATGGCGATAGGATAAAAAAGTAAATGGAAAAATGCAAATATAAGGCGTTAGGTCTGCCCGGAAGTGAAATGGAGACGAAGCAGACAGATAGGAGCGGAAATGAAGAATACAGTGACAACTTTTAAACAGGCAAAGGAACAGGGTGAGAAGCTTACGATGCTGACGGCATATGATTATACGACGGCAAAGCTGATTGATGAGGCGGGAATCCACTCGATTCTGGTAGGGGATTCCTTAGGAATGGTCTGCCTTGGTTATGAAAATACGCTTTCCGTTACGATGGAAGATATGCTGCATCATACGAAAGCGGTAACAAGAGGAGCAAAAAATGCACTGGTCATAGCGGATATGCCTTTTATGTCTTATCAGACCGGCTGTTACGACGCGGTAGTCAATGCGGGCAGGATGCTCAAAGAAGGCGGGGCGCATGCAGTAAAATTAGAGGGCGGTAAAGAGGTATGCCCCCAGATCGAAGCGATCGTCAGAGCGTCGGTCCCGGTCTGCGCGCATATCGGATTAACGCCTCAGTCCGTTCATGCTCTCGGCGGATTTAAAGTACAGGGAAAAGGCGGGGAGGCCGCCCAAAAACTGTTGGAAGAGGCGAAAGCAGTGGAGCAGGCAGGCGCATTTGCCGTCGTTCTGGAGTGTGTTCCCGAAAAGCTGGCAGCGCTTATTACGGAGAAAATCTCCATTCCGACCATTGGAATCGGGGCAGGCGCGGGCTGCGACGGTCAGGTGCTGGTTTATCAGGATATGCTCGCCATGTATGGCGATATGTCGCCTAAATTTGTAAAAGTATTTGCCAATGTAGGCGAAGAAATGAAAAAGGGTTTTGCGGCATATAAAAGGGAAGTACAGGAAGGGACGTTTCCGTCCGGCGAGCATACTTTCAAGATGGATGAAAGTATTTTGGATAAATTATATTAAGGAAAGCGAAAATGGACGCCAAATGTAGATTGGTATGTGCGCTGAAGCGCACAGATGGGAGTAAAAATGAAAATATCAGGAAAGATAAAAGAAACAAGGGATCAGGTAAAAGAATGGAAGAAGCAGGGACTTACGGTAGGGCTTGTGCCGACCATGGGCTATTTGCATGAGGGGCATAAAAGTTTGATGGAGGCGGCGAAGAGAGAGAACGATAAAGTGGTTGTCAGTATATTTGTCAATCCGATCCAGTTTGGGCCTAACGAGGATTTTGCAAGTTATCCCAGAGATTTGGATAAAGACGCGGCGTTGTGCGAAAGTATCGGCGTGGATCTGATTTTTCACCCGGATACGGAGGAAATGTACGATCCGGATTTTAGCGCCTATGTGGATATGGAAGGGCTGACAAAAGAACTGTGTGGGAAAAGCCGTCCCACGCATTTCAGAGGGGTGCAGACCGTAGTGAGTAAGCTTTTCCATATCATACCGGCAGACAGGGCGTATTTCGGGCAAAAGGACGCCCAGCAGCTTGCGGTCATAAAGAAAATGGTCAGGGATCTGAGTATAGATATGGAGATTGTCGGCTGCCCTATCATCAGGGAAGAAGACGGATTGGCCAAAAGTTCCAGAAATACTTATCTGAATCCGGAGGAGAGGCAGGCGGCGCTGGTACTGAGCAGAAGCCTTGCGGAAGGGAAAAAAGCAATAGAGGCAGGGGAAAGGCAAGTTTCCGAAATAAAGCGGCGCATTTCGGACGTGATTGGGAAAGAAAAGCTTGCAAAGATCGATTATGTAGAAATCGTGGACTTTTCCAAAATAGAGCCGGTTGCGGATCTGGGGGCTGCCGGCGGCGGAGAAATTCTCTGCGCTATTGCAGTATTTATCGGAAAGACGAGACTCATTGATAATTTCATTATGAAAATGTAGAAAACGGAAGGGAGGCTGGTTTAAAATGACGCTCAGAATGTTAAAAGGGAAAATACACAGGGCGGTAGTAACGCAGGCGGAACTAAATTATGTGGGCAGCATAACGGTAGATACAACGCTTTTGGAGGCGGCAGGCATTTTGGAATATGAAATGGTACAGATCGTAGATGTGGAAAACGGAAACCGGTTTGAGACATATACGATCGCAGGAGAAGCGGACAGCGGTATGATCTGCTTAAACGGCGCTGCGGCGAGACAGGTACAGATTGGCGACCATATCATTATCATGGCATATGCGGATATGACGCCGGAGGAGGCAAAAGTACATAATCCATATGTGGTATTTACTGATGAGAAAAATAAGATCGGGAAAATTTCCCGGTATGAGAAACACGGAGAATTATCCTAAAATATTAATAAATGTTTTATACCGAAAACCGCTAAAGCGAATAAGTTGTTTTAGACACTCGGGAGGGAGCCATCATGGCGAAGGAAAAGGAAATCAAAACCAATGCAATGCGCATATTAGACAGGTTAAAGATCGAGTATACCCATTACACTTACGAATGCGGGGAGTTTGTGGACAGCATACGGCTTGCAGACCAGTTGCAAATGCCTCATGACAAGATTTATAAAACGCTTGTTACAAGGGGCAACAGTAAAAATTATTTTGTTTTTGTCATTCCGATAGAAAGGGAACTGGATCTGAAAAAGGCGGCCAGATCCGTCGGGGAGAAATCGGTGGAAATGCTGCCTGTGAAAGAGATCAACAATGTGACCGGATATGTCCGGGGCGGATGTACGTCCATCGGTATGAAAAAGCAGTATGTAACAAGGATTGCGGATACGGCGAAGACGATGGAAACCATCATCGTAAGCGGCGGACGCCTCGGCTCACAGATCGAGATCAGGCCGGAAGACCTGATCAGAGCGGCCGGAGCAGAGTTTGGGGATGTATTAAAATAATGTCGGAAAAGCGGGGATTTTGTCGATGCATTTCTGTGGCCACGTTTTTTGCACAGTGATAAAATTATGGTGTGAAATTAAAATTTCACGATCCTGATCAGAATGTCTGCTAAAGCAGGCAGATAGGAGTTAGCGCGAAATTAAAATTTCGCGATCCTGATTAAATGCCTGCTAAAGCAGGCAGATAGGAGTTTGTGCAAAAAATACTTGGGAAAAGGAGGAATGGATTGAACATGAAACAAAATCCAAAACAAAGACTTAGGGGATGGGCGGTATTTTTGTCGCTGATTATTACGGTAAGCATGACATTTGGCATGACGGCATATGCCAAAACGAAAGGGAATGATTTTGTCAGCCGCTATGTCACGGTGAATGAAAAGCAGATGCACGTTGTGCTATACGGAGAGGTAAATGAGACCGGTCAGGAATTTGCGGATCAAAACAAAGCCACTTTAGTCATGCTGCCGGCGCTTGGCGTGATGTCGCCCCATATTTACTTTAAACCGCTGGCGGAGGCGTTGGAAGAACGTTTTAATATAGTGATCGTAGAGCCGTTGGGATACGGATTGAGCGATGTGACGGCGGTTGACAGAACGGTTGAAAACATCAATGAAGAATTGGACAAGGCATTGGAAGAACTGAATATTGACCGGTGCATATTGCTCGTACATTCTATTTCGGGCGTATATGGGCTGAATTATGTTTTGGAGTATTCCGACAAGGTGGAAGGATTTATTGCCATAGACAATACGGTGTATGATAAAGAATTGGAAGAAGCTTTGGCAATGGAACAGGCATATATGAAACAGGCGGTAAAAGAGTTTGACGATTTAAGAAATACCTTTGCGTCTGTCGAAGAATTTAAGAAAGCACTGGCGGAGAATCCTGAAGAATACGGTGCGGAACTACCGGCGATCACCGGATATACCTATTCCGAAAGGGACAGAGAAGAGTTTTTGCAGGCATATTCGCTTTGCTGTAACGAGTCGATCAGCAGCGAAGTGGATCATATGGATGCGGCGCTGGGGACGATCGTAGGGAAAAAATTCCCCGATTCCCTTCCGGTTCTGACGATGGTGTCAGGGGATAATGCAGCCGCCATTCCGGCATGGGAAACGGCGCACAGAGATCAGTTGAATCTGGAAACAGGGAAACATGAAATACATGTTGTGGAAGGAAATCATTACATATGGTATACGAATTTAACAGGAGTCGTAAACCATATAAAAGATTGGGCAGATAAAAATCAATTTTAATCCGTAAGGGATAAAGGGCAGTTTGGGATCGGAAAGCCGGAACTGCCCTTTTTTATTGCCGTGTGATATTGCAGATAACCGTGAACCTCCTTTACAATTAAGACAATATATAAGTGTAGCACGAAATATAAAAAATCCGTGATCAATATGTGTGAAAACACGCAGACGGAGGGAAATCATGACGCGTCAGGAATTGATTGAACTGTTGGAAAGAGAAGGAAAGAGCATCTATTCCTTCTGCTATATGTTAACCGGAAATAAGGAAGAGGCGGAAGATCTGTATCAGGAAACGTGGCTTACGGCAACGCAGCGCGTAAAGGATATCGATATGTTAAAAAATCCGAAAAATTATCTGTTGGCGGTGAGTATGGGAATTTATAAAAATAACCGTAAAAAGGCCGCGCGCAGAGCAAGGATCGCACCGATAGGAGAACTTACGGAGGAACTTGTGTCCGTTTTAGCGGATAAAAGGGATACTCCGGAAGAAGAAGTCCTCCGCCGTGAGATACGGGAAGTGATCAGAAAAGAAACGGGAGCGCTTCCCGAATATTTGAAACTTCCCGTCTGTTTATATTATACTTCCCAGTTTTCTGTAGAAGAGATCGCAAGATCCTTACATATACCTAAAGGCACGGTGAAAAGCAGGCTACATAAAGCGAGAACGATCATAAAAAAGAAATTGGAGGATTATGGCTATGGAGAAGGAGACGAAGGTGGACCTGTTGATGAGAAAAGCGCTTACTTCGGATATGACGCCGGATACAGAGTTGAATGAACGCATTATCCGTAAATGGGACGACCGGAATTACGAGAGCCAGGCAAACGACCTCCGGTTCGGAAAAGAGGGTAATTATATGAAGAAAAGAAAGTTAGCGTCTATGGCGGCAGTGGCAGCAGTCTGTATTCTTGCAGTATCCACAACGGCAGTAGCGGCAGTAAAATATTTATCAAAAGACGAGATCGTTTCACAGATCGGATATGGCGGAGCCGGAGAAGCCATAAGCGGGGACGAAACGTTAGAGATAAACGATACTTTGGAGGCAGGAGATTATCGGTTTAAATTATATGCAGCGGCAACGAAGGAGGAGCTGGCAGGCAGCGGCTTGGAAGACGGCTTATCCAAAGAAGGGGGAACCTATGTGATCCTTGCGGTGGAAAGGCTGGATGGGACGCCGATGCCGGATACCAGCAGCGATGAGTACGGAAATATTGAGTTTTTTGTTTCTCCGCTGATCCAGGGACTGGAACCGTGGCAGTATAATATGGCGTCTATGGGGGGAAGCCATAGTACGACGGTGAAGGACGGCGTACTCTATCGTATAATAGAATGCGACGATATTGCCATGTTTGCAGACAGGCGGATCTATCTATGCATTACGGATACGGCGTTTTATCCGGCGGAAGCCTATCAGTACAATGAAGCGGACGGTACGATCACCAGAAATGAGGACTATGGCGGGATCAACCTGCTTATGGATCTGCCCCTTGATAAGGAAAGGGCGGACGAAGCGAAAGCGCTTGTCTATCTGAAGGAATTGGAGGAATCGTGGAAATCCGGGCCGGAAGAAGAGACGGTAGGGGAAGAAGGTTTTATTCTGACGGAATGCGTACCCCTCAACGAGGTGATAAGGAAGGAACATGAGAAAGATGCAGACATAAAATCATGGGAAGACATCCCTCTTGAAGTGATATTAAGCTATGGCACGCTGCAGGAGGATTCCGTACAGGAAGTGAGCGAGAACGAAGGAATTGTGGAATACAGTTATTATTATGAAGACGGTTCGGAAATAGAAGGAATGGGATTTTTGTCGGAAGATTTTTTAAATAAAAGAACCGACGTCTGCTTGACGGGGATGGGATATTGGGATGAACAGGCTGAAATTGAGGTAGTCCGGAGAGAAGCGGATGGTACGCTGAAATGGATGTTCTATATTATTAAATAATAGGGAGAATTTAAAAAGGAGGAGTCTGGGCCGATAATGGCCATGACTCCTCCTTTTGGCAACGGTTGATCAAAAATTACATTGATTCATATCAAAAGTGACAATAGGAAAAGAATCGATAGGGAAGATGATAATATGTATACATGAAGCCGTGGCGTCATCGTTTGGCTTTGAAAAAAACGGAAAGGAGGAAAGGCGATGTTATTTAATGTGAATAGCGCATTATTGGGATGCTTTGAAGCAGGACTTCCGATCGTAGGTTGTTTTGCGCTTGGATGGTAGTAAGAAGGGCATATGTAAATGAGGTCAGTGAAATATCTAATGATTTCACTGACTGAATTTCATTTAAAGGAGATGGACTATGCAATTACTGGAAGTGAGAAACCTATGCAAATCATATAAAAAATTAAAAGCATTATCGGATATGACATTTAGTGTCGGCGCGGGTGAAATCGTTGCGCTGATAGGAAAAAACGGGGCAGGTAAGACAACATTATTAAACTGTATAGCCGGAAATATTCAGCCCACTGGTGGAGACATCATATATAAAGGAGAGACACTGCTTAAAAATGAATCAGGATTAAACGAATTCGGAATTTTGATAGAACCGACATTTATTCCATATATGAATGCGTATGAGAACTTAAGTATACTGTTAAAGACTTCGGAAGTAAGGGAAGTAAAGAAGACCGCAGAGGATTTACTTAAGCTGGTAGGATTGTCCCATAAACAAAAAGAAAAAACAAAGGCTTTTTCTTTCGGTATGAGGCAGAGGCTGGGACTGGCACAGGCATTACTGAATAACCCCAAGTTTTTGGTCTTGGATGAACCGTTTGTGGGATTAGATCCGGCAGGAAAAACGATTTTAAAAAATATTATATTGCAAAAGGCTCATGAAGAAAAAATAGGAATATTATTTTCCAGCCATGACTTAGAAGATGTGGAAGAAATTTGCGACCGGATTATTATGATAGAAGGCGGGAAAAAGGTCTATGACGGCATTGTTGAGTATGATAAACAGTATATACTGATTAGTGATAAGAGTATAAATCAGGAAAAAATTCCGGCATTAACCGGTTATTTGGTGGAAGAGAACAGAGTGACCGTGCCAATGGCAGAACAATTGGGTAATGTGTTTGAAGCATTAACATCGGCAGGAGTTTTTATAAAGGATTTGGAAGTACGACGGAAATCATTATATGATTTTTTTGAATGATTTTCATATGGCAATTTTTGCCGGTGCCGTTAAGTGCCTGCATTCGAATGTGGATATGTGTAAGAATGGAGAATGATTATGAAAACATCAATATTTTTAATAATAAAAATAGAGTTGCTGAAATTCTTAAAGAGAAGTGACTGGGTTTCTATAATAGGGTTTGTATGTATAGGATTTATATTTGCATTAAATATGCGTGGGGAAGGATATCGGGGAGTAGAAGACCAAAATGCTCTTTTTTGGGTAGTGACACAATTACTTACGACGACAACTTTGTTCATCGGCCCTGTTATCATGGCATTTGTCGGAACACAGATGCTTTCCAGTGAGATTGATAATAAAAGTATTTTACTTTTCAGTTCCAGAATCCGGAACAGGGCAAAGATGTATATCGGAAAAAGTATTGCATTAGTAATTGTCAGTTTATTGTTTTTTTTATTGAGCGTAGGTATTTTGTCCGCTATTTATTTTCTCTTTACAGACAAAGACTCGGCCTATGTTTCGGGAACTTTTTTTGGAAACAATGTACCGGAATTATTTCTCATATTAATTATGAATTACGTTTTTACGTTTTTATTTATACCACAATTGGCGCTTTTTTTGGGAGCATGGTTGAAACCGCTTGTCACGATCATAGCCGTTTTTGGCATTACCTTGGTCTGTACCAATACAGGGACGTTGGATGGTGTGAAATATTTTAATCCAATGTATTATATGGTAAGAATGTCAAATGATGTAGTGAGTACGACGGAGGCAGTTGCCGTAAAAGCGTCGGAAAGTGTGTTCTGCATCTGTATGCAGCTTATATTATGTATCATGCTTTGTTTATTGTTTGCTTTGGTAGGAGCCAAAAGGATGAGGGAAAGGGATCTGTAAAAATTGAACAAAGGAAAAGCTTATATGCAATTGGGAGTCGTAATCTTGATAGGTCTGTCGGGGGTCATTTTAGGAGCGTCTGTTTTTACCTGTATTTCTAAAATCGTAAGAATAGATGGGACGTATGCCGGCAGAATTTTATTAACGTGGTTTTCCATGATATTGGGATTCGGAATTTTGCCGACGTGGTTTATGAAAAGAAGGTATGGATTTTCGACGGATGATATGGGAATTAGAAATGTAAGGACGATAGAAAAGATAGCAAGCATTTTAATAGTCGGAGCGGTTTTTTTCTATATTATTATTATAAGGCGGATAACTGATATAAACTTGCTATGGATCGTTATGTTACAAAATGTCGGTGTGTCTGTTTGGGAAGAATACTTTTCCAAATCGGTTCTGTATTTCAGCATTGATAAAATAACTCAAAACAAATATCTGAAAGTACTGGCCAGCGCATGTATTTTTGCATTTATCTTACATGGAAACGCTGATTTCTATGCCAATATAGTATATAGATTCCCAATGGCATTAATTTCAGGATGGATTTATGCGTTTTCAGGAAATTTGTCCCTACCTGTTACATTGCATTTTGTTAATAATGTGTTGGCGGCACCTCTGCTGGCATCTTAACACGGTCAACAGGAAAAATTCTGGTTTTATTCATACAATCCGGGCCTTTTTGTGGTATACTGACAATAAAATTTATATAAAACAAAGTTGTTTTACCGGTTCGGAGAGGAGAATGCATATAATGAGGATAGCCATTTGTGACGATAGTCAGCCTTGTGTTGCACTTTTGGAAGAAACTGTAGAAAAGATTCATATAAAAAATGCAGAAATAGATTGTTTTTATAGTGGGGAGAGCTTGCTTGAGTATTTAGGTAAAGTTGAAGAGTTTTACTATCAGATATATTTGCTTGACATTGAAATGAATGGGATGGACGGACTGGAAACGGCAAGAAAGATTAGAGAAGCCGATAAAAGAGCGCTTATCATCTTTATTACCTCTTACTCAGATTATGTTTACAGTTCTTTTGAAGTACTGCCATTTAGATTTGTCAATAAACCGGTGGAGTATTCAAAAATGGAAGAGGTGATCAGCGCAGCAGTCAATTATATATATACCAGTAAAAAGTATATTTTTATTTCGGTGGATAAAGCGCGGATACAGTTATGCTGCGAAAAAATCAAATATTTTGAAGGTGACAGGAGCTTCCTGTATAATTCAAATATAAGGAATTCCAAGAAGGGTGGTTGATAAA
>OFGL01000199.1_pt1 | contig 59791 bp, 61 predicted proteins | sample 1521801 | NCBI WGS metagenome assembly OFGL01 (sample SAMEA3504085, study PRJEB24116) | mouse gut metagenome | biome: mouse gut; feature: mouse-associated habitat; material: faeces | place: Denmark | collected 2011 | reverse complement strand
CCTTATGTATTTTCCCTTGTTTTTGCCCTTATGAGCCGAAACAAGGGAAATTTTTATGCTTCGCCCACAACCCTATCCAAGAGCCTTGCGGAAGTTCGCTTTGCTTCTCTGGTAGAGTGGGCGTAGATGTTCATTGTGGTACTGACATCAGAGTGTCCAAGAAGTTCCTGCACATCTTTTGGCTTTGCACCGCCCGAAAGCAGATTGCTTGTGTAGGTATGGCGGAGTGTGTGGAAATGAAAGTCCTCCAATCCTTCAACCTCTGCCTTTGCCTTGCGGCAAATCTGACCGACTGCACTTGCAGAAACAAAAGCACCGTCCTCCTTTAAGCAGACAAAGGATAATTCCCTGTCATTTTCGGGCGTTTCCTGCGTTCTTTGCAGAGTGTAAACCTCGTAATAAGTACGCCCTTTTTCTTTGACCGTCTTACAGTAGTTCAGATGATACAGTTCGCCATAACGGAAACGGTTTTTATGCTGTTCTGTTTTTGCTTTTCGTAAGATGTCTGCCAATGTGTCGCAGAAATCAACGGTACGGACTTTACTGCGTTTTGTCGTGCCGACTTCGTGCTTATGCCTTGTGCCATTGTACCGCATACTTCGTCTTACGGTTAGATACTGCTCGTCAAGGTTGATGTCCTGCCAAGTCAGACCACAGACCTCTCCGATACGCAAGCCTGCATAGTAGGCTATCTGTACCGCAAGCAGGGCAGGGTGTTTCTTTTGGGTTAAGAAGTCCGTCAGTTTTTGGTATTCCTCGTGTGTAATGGTAGGAATAGGGGCAACATCTTCTTCGCTGTCCGAGAAAATATCTGTTTCCTCTTTTCTGCCACGCAGCTTCACATACTGCATCGGGTTAAAGGTTATCAGCCTTTTCGGGAATACAGCAAAGCGGAATGAATTTTGCAGCACCGCCGAGAATTGCAGCATATAGCCTTTGCTCATCGGCTTTGAAGTTGTACCGTCAGGATTTACCCCTCCGTAACTCATAAGGTCGATAAACGCCTGTAAATGGTCGGCGGTCACGGTTTTCAGTTTTCGGCTGCCAATGGGATATTTCTTAATCTTTTTGACTGCCGCCATATATGCCATAACCGTACCGTTGCTAAGACTGCCGGGCTTCAGTTCTTCCTCTACCCACATATCCAGCATTTCGCCAACCGTGATGTTTTCGGCTTTCCCGACAAATTTCTTTTCCTCATAGTCAGCGATTGCTTTTCTGAGCAGGGCTTCTGTTTCAGACTTGCTTTCTGTTCCCACAAACTCTTTCTGTACTTTTCTGCCGCTTTCATCTTCGATGTAGAAGCGTGCGTACCACTTTTTACCTTTTTTTCTTACAGAACCTTTTGCCATAGATAAATTTCCCCTTTCTATCCGTGGCAATCGGGACTGTGACATATGGTGTGCGTAAAGTAATAGTGTCACTTATGCCGATGAATGTCAATCGGCATTTTCACTTGTCAAAGTGCCACGGAATTTTTCTTTTTCAGCAACCCTTTCTTCGGCTGCTGTCACTATCCCGAACAGGTCGCCCATCTTTACAGCGGTGCGTCCCTCATCGTAGATATGTAAAATCCCGTCTAAAAACTGTTTCATATCCTCGATAGGAAGTTCCATTTCTTTACGGTAAACCCTTTCCATAATCGCCCCTGACTCAATCGCATAGCGGCGTAAGGACTGCTTTAAGCCCTCGTCCTCCGCTACACGGTCAACCTCAGCCATAGCGTCTGCAAAGTGATAAGTCATAACCGTATAGAGGTCAATCATCTTTCCGAGGAATGTCGTGAGCAGTTGTTGGTGCGGTTCTCCCTTTACCACAGAAGAAACCGTATCAAGATATTTTTTGATATGTTCCTCCATATCCCTTTCACATAAAGTGCGGCTGTCGTATTCCTTATCTTCGGAAAGTCCTGTCAGCCATTCGGGAGTGGTCAGGAGTGCTTCTGCCAGCCCGTTGATAATCATTGTGCGTTTCGGGTCTACTCCGTCCGCTTCATATCTTTGAATGGTAGACTTGTTTACCCCGACACGCTTGCCAAGTTCGGGCATTGTTAAGTTTAATTCTGTTCGGCGTTCTTTTACTCGTTCACCGACCTGTTTTGCGGTGAATGTAATTTCTTTTTTCAAGGTTTTCACCTCCTATTGCTGATAGTATAGCATGGAAAAACTTGTTTTGCAACTGTAAATTTAATAATAGGCAAAAATATTTCTTAATAAGTTGCAAAATGAGTTGACAAGAGATAGCAAAATAAGTACAATTACAGATACATAGTTGCAAAATGCGTATTTTGAAAGGAGGTTGATAAAATGAGCAACATCAAAATGGGTTTAACCATAGAAGAAGCAGCAGAATGTACGGGTATCGGAAGAAATACAATGCGTAAGTTGGTAGACTGGGGCAAGTTGCCTGTCCTCAAGGTCGGCAGAAAAGCGATTATCCGCAGGGATACTTTAGAGCGATTTATGAGCGTCAATCAGGGAAGAAACCTGCTCAATGAAAATGATGTCCGCAAAGTAGAATAAGCATTCTCCAAGCCCTCGGCGTTTGAGAGCGAAATACACCCCTCGCACAAATCTTCGATTTGTACAAGATGTATTTCGCCCTTGCAGGGGGCTATGTATCACAGCTTCGGGCAATGCACCGCCGCTATGATACAGAAGAAAACAGCCCTCTGTTTTCTTCGCTGTCCGTCTGCTTACGCCGCCGAAACAGCGGCAACCGATTTCTCGGTTGCAAAAAGAGTATGCCCGTCACGGGAGGAAGGAGTATATGGCAAGACATTCATTTATACAGATGTCGAAGCTACCCAATGTCAAGGGAAGAATATCCTATATCACAAGCCACGCAAGGCAGGAAAATCTCTATGCCACCTACCGCACCGCCGACAATGAATTTTGGAGTAACCTTGCAAGGGAAAGCCAGCAGGAATTTAAGCGGAGCGGCACAGAGGGCAAATGTATTGAAGCAAGGGAATTGATTATCGCCCTGCCCGAAATTTATACAAGATATGAGCCGCAGGAAGTCCTTGAAGATTTTACGGAGGAGTTCCGCAGGCGGTATGGTGTGGAGTGCGTGTCAGCCCTCCACCACAACAAACGCAAAACAAACTATCATATCCATCTTATCTTCAGCGAAAGAAAACTGCTTCCTGAGCCTGACATCAAGATAGCCACACGCAGCGTGTTCTATGATGAAACAGGCAAAAGGGTACGCACCAAGAAAGAAATCACAGGGGAGGACGGGCAGATACGAAAAGGCTGCACCGTCATTAAAAAGGGCGAGGTTTACGAAAGCCACCTCTTTACCGTGAAAGATGATAAATTCAAAAGCGAGCCTTTTCTTCGGGAGGTTAAAGAGATTTACACCGACCTTATCAATCGGCATATCTCCGATCCCGAACAGCAGTTAAAGGTATTTGATAAGAACAGCGTTTATCTTCCCACCAAGAAAATCGGCAAGAACAATCCCAAAGCCGCCAAGATTGAAGCGGACAACACCGCAAGGCAGGAATGGAACAGGACAGCGGATATGGCGTTGTTATCAGGTATTTCCGAAGCAAAGATTTTAGAAGTCAAGCAGACCGAAATACACGAAAAAGCAAGCCAATCTATCAAAAGCAAAGGCTGGCTGCCGAATCTATTCCGTGGGATTGTGGCAAGGGCAAAAGATTTTCTGCAAAACCTTATTCGAGAAAAAGATATGCCGCCCAAGCCTACGCTTGATATTGATATGGCAGAGTTCCGCCATATGCGAAATCTGATGATAAAGGTGCAAGATAAGGCGGTAAAAATCAAAAACTTGCAGGACAAAGTTTTGCCGCAGTTGAAACGAGTGTGTTAAAACATCTACGTGAGATACAGGAACGCAACAAACAGAAACCACTGCAAAGACAGCGTAAGAAATCCATTGACAGAGATAGCCGATAGGCATTGAAAAACCGCCGTTATGGAGTTACCCATAGCGGCGGCATACATAATCATTTACTACCTGCAAGCGTGATTTTTATATCTCGTTTTTTAAGTCCTATCATAGTATTTCCCATCACAATTTCCCAAATATTTTAAAAATGTTTTTCAAAATGTTTATACAGAACAATCCCTAAAAATGTTTGCAGTAGGAATAAACCAAATATAATTCCTATAATCCATGCTTCAATATGAAGTAATGCAAGTACAAAAGCAACAAACAAGTACACGAAAGTCATTAACTGATACACTAAAGAACCAGCTTTCATTCTTAAAAATACTTTTCTTTCATCAACACTATTGATATGATTTTCTCTATTTATATTTTCCAATTTTTCTTTATTTTTGGGCATTTCATAATAATAAATTTTAAGTAATTGAACACATGAAGCAAAAGCTAAGCCGAACCCCATTGCGTAAAAAAGTGTAGAGTAATAGTCAGTGTCAATAACGAAATATCCAAAACATATAAAGATTATGCCTATAATAATCTCAATGATAAATGATAATTTTTTCTTCATTGTCAATTCCACCTTTCATGCGACTACATTTTCTTATCTAAATAACGAGCTGTTATAACCCATGTAATTTGCCCGACGGCAATAACTCCTGTTATCGAAAAAAATACAACTTTACTCATATATCCCATAAAGATAAGGGCAAATAATACAAGAACCAATAATGTAAGTGTTACTTTGTAGGCATTCGCAAGAGAAGCGTTAGTAATTGCAATATTTCTTTCATCATTTTCTAATATTTGCATTTCTTTTGTCGGCTTACTGAATATATCACACCCCATTAAAATCAATATTATCCCAATAAGTGTTGTACCATAGACAATCAAATCTGGACGAGGTACAGGTAATAGCCGATGTACGCCTAAACCATAAGTTAGTAAACCACCTAAAAAAATTATTACACCGATGAACAATTCGACTTTTTGTATCTTATGCCTCATTTACTTTCCTCCTCATAAATAAAAATTTCTTCAATGCTCATTTGAAAGTATCTTGCGATTTTAAAGGCTAACATGATAGAGGGATTGTAGCGTCCATTTTCTAAAGAGCCTATTGTTTGACGAGATACTTCAAGAGCAGTAGCTAAATCTTCTTGTTTAATACCTCTTTGTTTTCGTAATTCTTCTAATCGATTTTTCAAAATATCCCCCTTCCTACGGAAAGTATGCTTTCCATATCTTTATTATAGCAAAAACAATTTTGATGTCAAGCACACTTTCCATTTTGGATGATCATTCTGCACTTTTCCAATTGCTATCTTTATGAAGCGTATACTTGTGGCGTTATACCTCTTCTGAGAAAACGAGAGAATTTTTTCTTTAGGAAAAGCGGTAGGGACAATCAATTCCCTACCGCTTGAGTGCTTTATACAAAAATCAGTTCTGTTTGTACGATTTCTCTTGCCCTTGCTTGTATTTCGTTCATTTTTCTAACCCACAAAATAGGGTTTTCTGCTTTAGGCTGTTCAGCCACCCCCTCCTTGTCAGCCATTTGCCCGACCAATCGAAAAGTCCACCTGTTTGTCTTGCATATAACAGATGGGCTTTTTTATACATAAACAAACAATAAGGGGGCATATCATTCCTGACAGCCCCTCTTTTTGGTAAATCCTTCTAAAGCAATGTAACGAAGTACTAAAATGCATCGATTCGATTAAAGTAATTTGTCGATCCGCTCCATTGCTTCTATCGTATTTTCTCTGTTGCCGAAGGAGGTCAGACGGAAGAAATTCTTACCGTTTTCCCCAAATCCGGCGCCCGGTGTGCCGACAACCTGCGCGTTGTTTAACAGATAATCAAAAAATTCCCAGGAATCCATTCCGTTAGGACATTCAAACCATATGTAGGGGGAATTTACACCTCCAAAATAGCGTATATTTTTACTCTCAAGCTCTTTCGCAATGATCTTTGCATTTTCCTGATAATATTTGATATTTTCTTTACATTCTGCCATGCCTTCCTTGGAGAATACGGCTGCGGCGCCTTTTTGGACAATGTAGGATACACCGTTGAATTTGGTAGTCTGGCGGCGGTTCCACATTGCATTCAATGACATTTGTTCACCGTTTGCCGCATCGAATTTTAAAGCTTTAGGAATGATTGTATAACCGCATCTTGTTCCGGTAAATCCGGCTGTTTTGGAAAGAGAACAAAATTCAATGGCGCAGTTTTTGGCTCCTTCAATGGCAAAGATACTTCTGGGAAGAGTTTCGTCCGTAATAAAGCATTCATAAGCGGAGTCATAGAGGATCAGCGCGTTATTTTCCAAAGCATAATCTACCCATTCTTTTAGCTGCTCGTGATTGTAAGCGGCCCCTGTCGGGTTGTTGGGAGAGCAGATATAAATAATATCGGCATGGATATTTTTGTCCGGCATAGGAAGAAAATGATTTTCGGCATTGGCATTCATATAGGTAATATTTCTTCCGTTCATGATATTGGTATCGACATAGACCGGATAAACCGGATCGGGAATCAGGATTACGTTGTCTTTAGCAAACAGATCTGTGATATTTCCAGTGTCGCTTTTAGCGCCGTCAGAAACAAAAACTTCTTCCGGTTCAATAGAAACGCCGTTTTCTTTATAATAGGAAACGACGGCATCCCTTAAGAAGCCATAACCCTGTTCCGGGCCATAGCCTTTAAAAGTTTCGGCAGAGGCAAGAGCATCCACGCCGTTGTGGAGTTCTTCTATCACTTTTGCACCCAAAGGACGGGTAACGTCGCCGATTCCCAGACGGATGATTTTTTTATCAGGATTTGCATTAGAATATTCATTGACACGATGGGCAATTTCCGAAAATAAATAACTCTCTTTTAAATTTAAATAGTTTTCGTTTAATTTTGGCATAATAGACTCCTTTCAATGGCCTCATCAGTAGTTCTTAATAGGAACACTAAAATCATACCGCGTATATCAGACCTTGTCAACGAAAGTTTTTCGTAATTTCTTTTTTGGATAAAACGGCGGGCCTCTTGGCGCGGTGAAAGTGCCTCTTAGCGGGTTTAAGATTGCAGAAAAATGGGAATCTGATACAATAGGATAAAGCTAACAAAGAGGGAGTGGAAAAGTGAGACTTATCATGGAGCGTATTTTTCAGGGAGAAGAGGAAGTGGTCATACGTTATGCGGAAATGACGGGGCAGATACAGTCGATCATCGGAATTGTTCAGGGGAGGGGACAAAAGCTTAGGGCGATCTGTGGAGGAGAGACCTTATTATTTGATCCCGAGGACATCTTTTATTTGGAAAGTGTGGACGGCGGAACGTTTGCTTATTCCAAGGACAGAGTGGGAAAGGTTTCGGAAGGTTTGGGCGAACTTGCGGTACGTTATGAAGACCGTGGATTTTTCCGTTGTTCGAAATCCATGGTATTGAATATTTATAAAATCAGTTATTTAAAAAGCGAGCCGGGCAACCGGATCCGCGCAACGATGGAGAATGAAGAGCAGGTTCTGATCTCCAGAAGATATGCGAAGCAGTTAAGGCAGATATTGAAAGGAGAGGAGAAAGATGAAGAATAGGTCATATCACAGGAAACCCGGGACAGACGGGGGGAGTAGGTTACGATCAGGGTTTCTGCGTTATTTAAGGGATGAGATTGCGATAGAATACAAATCCTGTCTTTATTTTTTTGCTATTCTGTTTTTTTACTGCGTCTGTTTGGTCTGTCGCGGCATCTATTCGGCGGATATGCTGCATATGGCTGAAATCATGTTAACCGCGTATGGCATTGGGTACTTGCAGGTATACGGGCTTCATAATTTTGACGAAGCGGAAGAACTCGGAAAAAGGGAAGGCTTTTCTATGTTTTTCTGCACGGGGCTTTATACGGCGGCGTCTTTCGGATTTGGATGGTTCGGGCGTAATATAGCGGCAACGGTTGTATTTTATATATATATGCTGTTTGGATATTGGTGCGTATATTTGATCAATAAGATAAAGCGGAAGATCGATACGGAAAATTTGAACTGGATGCTTACGGAATTTAAAAAAGACATAGGATGACAGGGAGTTTATAAATAGGGAGTTTCATGTGCGTGGAACGCGCGGAAAGGTGCGGATATGGAAGAAAGAGAAAAACAGAAGGATGTAAAGGCGGCGATAGAAATCGAAGGGCTGACAAAGACATATGGAAAAAGCCGGGGTGTGGAAGGAATATCATTTACGGTAGAGGAAGGGGATATCTTCGGATTTCTCGGGCCTAACGGCGCAGGGAAGTCTACCACGATCCGGAGTATGCTGGGACTGCTTACTTTTTCGGAGGGGACAATAAAGTTACTGCAGATGGACAGTAAAAAACGGCAAAAACAGATTTTAAGGCAAGTAGGATATATGCCGTCAGAAGCTTTTATTTATCCGTCCATGAAAGTGAAAGAGGTCGTTCGTTTTGCGGCACAGGCAAGGAAACAAGATTGTGCGAAAGAGGCGGAACGGCTTTGTGAGATTCTGGAAGTGGACAGGGAAAAAAAGATCGGGGAACTGTCTCTCGGCAACAGGAAAAAAGTCAGCATTATCTGCGCAATGCAGCATAGACCGAAGTTATTGATTTTGGATGAACCCACTTCAGGATTGGATCCTTTGATGCAGGAGGCATTTTTTCAATTATTATTAGAGTACAACGCTCAGGGGACTACCATTTTTTTATCTTCGCATGTATTGTCCGAAGTAAAAAAATATTGCAGACATGCGGCGATCATCAAAGAGGGAAAACTGGTGGGAACGGATACGATAGCGAATTTATCGAAATCTAATCTAAGACGTGTGAGGATACGGGAAAAGGGGCAGGAAAAAGAATTTGTCCATGACGGGGATATAAAAGAACTGTTAAGCAGATTGAATCAGATGGCATTGGAGGATGTGTTGATAGAGGAACTGCCTTTGGAAGAAATATTTATGCATTATTATGAATAAGCCCAAAGAAGCAGGGAACATGTCCGACAACATGGAAATAGTATGCGTGCAAAGCACGGAGGAGGTATAGAGATGACATTGTTAAAACATGAAATAAAGATGTATGGAAAAACATGGATCATATGGAGTATGTGCATCGGGATCTGCTGTTTTTCCTGCCTGCTTTTGTTTGAAAGCCTGAAAGAGAGTATGGAGGAAATAGCCGATATGTTTTCCGTAATGGGAGGATTTTCGGCGGCGCTGGGTATGGATAAGGTCAGTATCGGTACGATCACAGGCTTTTATGCCACGGAGGTTGCCTTGATTTTTGCGCTCGGAGGGGCGATGTTTGCGGCGATGACGGGAGTGTCGGTTCTTTCTAAGGAAGAGGAGGGACATACGGCAGATTTTTTACATACATTGCCTTTGGGAAGGGGACATATTGTTTTATGGAAATATGCGTCGGTCTGCCTGCTGTGTCTGCTGTTTTCCGCAGCGACTATGATATGGATCCTGCTGGGATTTTTCTGCATGGGAGAAATGCCCTCCGTCCGGGAATTTTTGCTTTATCATGGGGCCCAGTTGCTGCTCCAGCTTGAGATAGGGAGTATTTGCTTTTTGATCTCTTCTATTTGTAAAAAGAAACAGACCGGCGGCGCTTTGGGGTTTGCAGTGCTATTGTATATGATGGAGCTGATGTGCAGGGTGATACCGGCAATGAAAGGATTGAAATATGTGACGCCTTATTATTTTGCCAATGCTTCGGATATTTTTTCGCAAGGCAGGCTGAACGGGGAGATGGCTTTAGCCAGTATAGCGGTAACGGTTCTGTCGGCAGCCGGTGCGTTTGTGATTTATAGGCAAAAGGATTTGTCATAAAAAGGGATACTTGACTATGCGTGAGACGCCTTTTAAGGTAGATACGCATAGTCTTTTTTGCGTAGTGATTTCAGGTAAAAAAGTCATGTATATGAACAGGCTGTCAGAGCTTGTGCTGCCGGATGGTGCAGATCCGGAAAAATAAGGAGCAGCCATTTTTTATGGTAAATCCGAACGAAAGGCCACGAGCTTACGGGCAGGGAAAGGGATATGGGTTAAAGGATGGGAGAATTTACAAAAGAAATCAGTCATTTACAAGCCGCTTTTTAAAATCCGGCTTATAAACATTGTCATTGAAGAAGATATTTTCATATCCATTCACTACTTTCTGGTTTATCATATTTGTAACACTACAACAGCGCATGTCCTCGTTTGTGGAATATTGTTTGAAATTTCTTCATATATGATATATACTTAAAATTGTACAGAACTTGTCGAAGTTTGCAGAATATTTTGGAAACTTGCGGCAAAATGTAAAGTATCATATTTGGAGGGAGAAACTATGGCAGCAATTATAGGAAAAATTGTAATCGCGCTTGTTATTATTTTGATTCTGGTCATTGTAATAACAGGATATAAGAAAGCGCCGCCTGATACGGCATTTATTATTTCCGGTTTGCGCAAGAAGGTTATTATCGGAAAGGCGAGTATTAAGATTCCGTATCTGGAGAGATTGGATAAGTTGAGCTTAAAATTGATCGCAATCGACGTAAAGACGTCTAATGCGGTGCCGACTGCGGATTATATCAACATTCAGGTGGATGCCGCAGTCAATGTGAAGATCAGCAGCGAGCCGCAGAAACTTGCGCTTGCAGCGGAGAACTTTTTGAATCAGAACACTCAGTATGTGGCGGGGATTGCCAGAGAAGTATTGGAAGGCAATATGCGTGAGATCGTGGGGCGCATGAGATTAGAGGAAATGGTCAGCGACCGCCAAAAGTTTGCGAATCTCGTAAAAGAAAACGCGGAGCCGGATCTGGCGGCAATGGGGCTCGATATCGTAAGCTTTAACGTGCAGAATTTTGCGGACGGAAACGGCGTTATCGATGATCTGGGTATTGATAATATTTCCCAGATCAAGAAAAAAGCCGCGATCGCGAAAGCCGAAGCGGATAAGGAAATCGCCGTTGCAAAAGCGGAAGCGGACCGTCAGGCTAACGATGCCCGTGTCAATGCGGCAAGGGAAATCGCAAAGAAAAACAACGAGCTTGCGTTGCAGCAGGCGGAACTGAAGAAACAGGAAGATACCAAAAAGGCAGAGGCAGACGCGGCGTACAGCATTCAGGAGCAGGAACAGAGAAAGACGATCGAGATCGCTACGGCTGAGGCAAGCATTGCCAAACAGGAAAAAGAAGTCGTTTTAAAACAGCGTGAAGCGGAAGTCCGTGAAAAAGCGTTGGATGCGGAGATCAAGAAAAAAGCGGAAGCAGATAAGTTCGCACGCCAGCAGTTATCGGAAGCAGAATTATATGAGCGTCAAAAGAGGGCGGAGGCAGACAAATTTGAGCGTGAAAAAGAAGCCGAAGCTATGAAAGCGACTGCAGAAGCTCAAAAATATGCAAAAGAGCAGGAGGCAGTCGGTATCCGTATGGTGGGCGAGGCGGAGGCGGAGGCGATCCGTGCGAAAGGTATTGCGGAAGCCGAGGCTATGGAGAAAAAAGCGGAAGCTTATCAGAAATATAATAATGCAGCTATGGCGGAGATGCTGATTGGCGTATTGCCGGATATTGCCGGTAAGATTTCCGAGCCGCTTAAGCAGATCGATAAGATTACGATCATCGGAGGAGGCGACAGCGCAAGCGGCGGCGTGGGCGATGTAGCCGGAAACGTTCCGGCTGTTATGACAAAGCTGTTTGAGTCCATGAAGGAAACGGTAGGGATAGATCTTGCAGAGATCATGAAAGCGGGTACTTACGATGCAAAAGTAAACAGGAACATCAATATTAACGGGCTGGAAGGGGAAAACGGCGATGTGAAGTCGCAGGTTGTTTCCGCAACCGTACATTCCGCTATGCAGGATCGGTAAAAATATTTGGATAGGGCAATATTTTTTGAGAAATAAAAGAGTATCATGTAGAAGACCGGATGACTGTACGTTTAGGTTATCCGGTCTTATTTGTTAAAGAACCATTTGTAAAAAGCGGGCAGATGGGAGTTAGAATGAAAGATGAAATGAAATATGGGACATACAGTACTTATAATGCAGCGATCGTGAGAAAAAATTTAGAGGAAAAGCAGCGAAGCCAGTCCAAATATCTTGCGGATATGTCTTTGACTTTACTGGAAGAAGGAGACCGCAAAGCGGCGGCGCTTGTGGCGTTGGAAGGCTTCCTTCTGAAGAAAACAAAAGGCCTTATGTAGCGGAGGCGCAGTATGCACTGAGCGAAGCTCTGCGTTGCTGTGATACGGGAAATGTGATCGGTATGGATAGAAGTCTGCATCACGACCTTCCGGTAAAAGACTATCATTTTAATGAGGACGGTACGCAGATCATTTCTATAGATCAAGGGGATAATATATATGTCTGGGATGTGAAAGACGGGAAGAAGCTTACGCAGCTTTCACTGGAGATAGATGAAGGGGGCTATATCATTACGCCTATTGACGCAATCATCTATGGGGAGGATCTTAGATCCGAGTTTGATTTTTTCAGAAGCGAAGATAACAGTTATGTAGGCAGGTGGACAGAAAGTGAAGAAAGTTATATCATAACGTCAGGATTTATTGATGAAGAGGAATATATGCCGGTAGATTCAGGCGGAAAGGTCACATTTTATAACATAGCGGCAGGTACGTCGGAGGAATTGGCTAAAGGAAGAGGCTGAGAGGCAGTTTGGAGAGGGAACGCTGACGGAAGAAGAACGGATACGGTACCCTGTGGATTGAAAAATGCCCACGGAAAATACCGGAAAGGTTCCGTTTGCGGGACAGGGCGGCCATGGAGAGGAAAAGTTTGCTGTTTGGACGGCAGGGTTGGAGGAATGAATCAAATGAAATTAAGAGAATGTTTAAGTTATGAAAATATTGTGATCCAGTGTCATGATAATCCTGATGCGGATGCAATAGCCAGCGGTTTTGGGCTCTATACTTATTTAAAAGGGCAGGGAAAAAAGGTACGTCTTATTTACGGAGGGAAGTACATGATCCAAAAGAGTAATCTGGTATTGATGGTCTCCGAGCTGCAGGTTCCGATAGAATATGTGGAAAAGCTGGAAAAGCCGGATCTTTTAATCACTGTAGACTGCCAGTACGGGGAAGGGAACGTCACACGATTTGATGCGAAGGAAGTGGCGGTCATCGATCACCATCAGGTATCGGGGAACCTGCCCGATAAAAATGAAGTGCGCAGCAACCTTGGAGCTTGTGCGACGGTGGTGCGTGAACTGTTAAGGGCGGAAGGGGTCGATATCAATCAGGATAAAAAACTGGCAACTGCGCTTTACTATGGGCTTATGACGGATACCAATAACTTTACGGAAATTGCCCATCCGCTGGATAAAGACTTGAGAGACGACGCCGTATTTGAACGGAGTGTGATCACGCGGTTTAAGAATGCCAATCTTTCTTTGGAGGAATTGGAAATAGCAGGGATGGCCCTGATCGGATATTACTATAATGAAACCCACCGTTATGCATTGGTTGAGGCAAGGCCGTGCGACCCGAATATCCTTGGCATCATCAGTGATCTTATGCTGGAGGTGGATGCGGTAGACTGCTGTATGGTGTACAGCGTCCTTCCTTTTGGGATCAAGCTGTCGGTAAGAAGCTGTATGAAAGAAGTGCAGGCAAGCGAACTGGTGAAATTCATTGCGGAAGGGATCGGCTCAGGGGGCGGACATTTGGAAAAGGCAGGCGGATTTATCCAAAAAGAACTGATGGATAAGAAAGGGATATTGACAGACCGATCGGGTTCCGGAGAAATCAAGGAGTTTTTTAAGGAGAGAATGGATCGTTATTTTGACGGAACCAAGATTATTTATGCCGACAAGTATGAAATCGATCTGACGGGAATGCAGGAATACAGAAAGAAAAAAATACCTGTCGGATATGTAAAGGCTACGGATGTATTAAAACCGGGCATTACCGTATGCGTGCGTACATTGGAGGGGGATCTGGATATTCAGGTTAAAGAGGATGTTTATATTATGATTGGGATTAAAGGAGAGATCTATCCTATCATAAAAGAAAAGTTTGAGCGAAGCTATCAGATATTGGAAGAAGAATATTGCTTTGAAGGCGAGTATGAGCCGACGATTAAAGATGTGGAGGAAAGCAGGAGCATTTCCCTTGTACCCTATGCAAAAGCCTGTGTTCCTACGGGGGAAAGCTATATTTATGCAAACAGGCTTGAACACCGGATCAAAGTATTTACCGAGTGGGATACGGAAAAATATATGCTGGGAGGAGAAGGGGATTATCTGGCGGTACGAAAGGACGACCTTCACGATATTTATATTATCGAGCAGAATATTTTTCATAAGACTTATGAAAAACAGTTATAAAATGGAAAAATAGGTCAGATATTTTAGAAAGACACAAAATTTGGAAACAAAATGGAAATAAAACGGTTGCCATATATCCGAATCAATGTTATGATAAAGAAGAGGAAGTGATATTATGACGATTGACGATATGAAGAGATACAAGCGGATGAAAGGGTATACCAATGCGCAGATCGCAGAGCTTTCCGGAGTTCCGCTCGGTACGGTACAGAAGATTTTTGCAGGAGAGACGACTGCACCCAGATATGCTACGCTTCTTGCCCTTGAAAGTATTTTTAAAGATATGGAACAGGATACCGGCATGGTCCGCGAAGCGGCGGCTTATTATGCGCCCAAGAAGCAGGGGGATTATACGATAGAAGACTACTATGATCTGCCGGAGGACAGAAGGGCAGAGCTGATCGACGGCGTATTATACGATATGTCTTCGCCCACTTTTGTACACCAGCAGATCGCAGGAGAGATCTATCTGCAGATCAGCAATTTTATAAGGAAGAATAAAGGGCAGTGCCTGCCGGTGATCTCGCCGATAGACGTGCGGCTTGACTGCGATGACAGAACAATGGTGCAGCCGGACATGCTTATTTTATGCGATAGGGATAAGATCCAGAAATGGGGGATCATGGGAGCGCCTGATTTTGTTTTGGAGATACTTTCCCCTTCTACAAAACGGAAAGATTGTATCAAAAAATTGGATAAATATATGGAAGCGGGCGTAAGGGAGTACTGGATCGTCGATCCTTCTCAAAAGAAACTGATCGTGTATTGGTTTGAGCAGGAAATATACCCTGTCGTCAGAGGATTGGACGGAGAAGTGGAGGTAGGGATCTTTGAAGGAAAATTAAAAGTTGACCTGCGCATGATAAAAGATATGATAATCGATTATCCCGACGAGTGAACTTTATAAGAACCATGCGGAAAATGTTTTTGGCTTTCCGTATGGTTTTTTATATTTCTTTAATAATTAATTTTGGAAATATTGTTGACAATAAAATAAGTAAGTGATATTTTATGTCTATAAGGTGTTAGCACTCTAATTGAATGAGTGCTAACAATTAGCAAAAGAGGTGGCGAAGTGCAGTTAGATGAAAGAAAAATGAAAATATTGCAGGCCATTATCCGTAATTACTTAGAAACCGGAGAACCGGTAGGAAGCCGTACTATTTCGAAATATACGGATCTGAACTTGAGCTCAGCGACTATCCGTAACGAAATGGCGGACTTAGAGGAGTTGGGATACATTCTTCAGCCCCATACTTCCGCGGGGAGGATTCCGTCAGACAAAGGCTACAGACTATATGTAGATAAGATGATGGAGGATAAGGAACGGGAAATATATGAGATGAAGGAAATGCTTCTTGAAAAAGAGGATAAAATGGACCACCTTTTGAAGCAGGTAGCAAAGGTGCTTGCCGTAAGTACGAATTATGCGACTATGATCACGGCTCCGCAGATACACCGGAATAAATTGAAGTTTATCCAATTATCGAAAGTGGACGCGGGCCAGCTTCTGGCTGTTATCGTCGTTGAGGGCAATGTCATTAAAAACACGATGCTTGCCGTAGAGGAGGAGCTGGATGAAGAAACGCTGCTAAAGCTGAATATTCTGTTGAATACGCATTTAAACGGTTTATCGATTGAAGAGATCAATCTGGGCATGATCGCCGCTTTAAAGCAGCAGGCAGGTATCCATAGCGCGATCGTAAGCGATGTGATCGACGCGGTAGCAGAGGCGATCAAAGCAGATGAGGATTTGGAGATTTATACAAGCGGCACCAATAATATTCTAAAGTACCCCGAGCTTGCAGATAAGCAGAAGGCCAGCGAGCTGATCAATACTTTTGAAGAAAAGCAGATGCTTACGGAATTGGTACAGGATTCGTTTTCCGAGGAAAATGGAACGGGGATTCAGGTATATATCGGCGATGAGACCCCGATACAGTCCATGAAAGACTGCAGCGTGGTGACAGCTACTTACGAGCTGGAAGAAGGAATGAAAGGAACGATAGGGATCATAGGCCCGAAACGGATGGACTATGATAAAGTGGTCGGGACGTTGAAAAATCTGATGCATCAGCTCGACGATTTGTATAAGAAAAAATAGAAAGGATGAACGCCGTGGCAGATAAGGAAAAAGAAGTTTTGGAAGAAGAACTTGAGGATATGGAGGAAAACGGGGAAGAAGAGAAAGGGGAACAGACTGTAGAAGCCGGCGGCGAAGACGGCGGGCAGGAAGAAGCCGACGAAGGATCCGGAGAAAAAGGGTCCGCAGAAAGCTTTAAAGATAAAAGAGCCGAGAAAAAGAAGGCGAAGGCAGACAAAAAGCAAGAAGCTTTCAAAGAAAAGATAGAAGAGCTGGAAGACCGGGTAAAACGTCAGATGGCAGAATTTGACAATTTCCGTAAGCGGACCGAAAAGGAAAAATCCCAGATGTTCGAGACCGGCGCCAAGAGTGTGATCGAAAAGATCCTTCCGGTGGTAGATAATTTTGAAAGAGGCCTTGCGGCAGTCACGGAAGAGGAAAAAGGCGGGTTTGCCGATGGCATGAATATGATCTATAAACAGCTCATGACAGAGCTGGAGAGCATCGGCGTTAAGCCGATAGAAGCGGTAGGACAGGAATTTGATCCGGATTTCCATAACGCGGTAATGCAGGTAGAAAGCGAAGAATACGAATCCGGGATCGTGGCACAGGAACTACAGAAAGGTTATACTTACCGTGACAGCGTTGTCAGACACAGTATGGTGGCTGTAGTAAATTAAAGGTAATTCTAAAGTATTTCATTCACATATAAAGCTATAGAGTTTACAAATTAACAAAGCTAATTTAACCGTATTTTCATTTCATATTAGGAGGAAAAAATTATGAGTAAAATTATCGGTATCGACTTAGGTACAACAAATAGTTGTGTGGCAGTTATGGAAGGCGGTAAGCCTACCGTTATCGCCAATACGGAGGGCGCAAGAACGACACCGTCCGTTGTAGCGTTTACAAAAACAGGAGAAAGACTGGTAGGAGAGCCGGCGAAACGTCAGGCAGTTACCAATGCGGAGAAGACCATTTCATCTATCAAGCGTGATATGGGTACGGACAGAGGACGTACCATCGACGACAAGAAATATTCCCCGCAGCAGATTTCCGCAATGATCCTGCAGAAATTGAAATCCGATGCGGAAAATTATCTGGGAGAAAAAGTGACGGAAGCAGTGATCACCGTTCCTGCATATTTTAATGATGCACAGCGTCAGGCAACGAAAGATGCGGGCAAGATCGCAGGTCTGGATGTAAAACGTATCATCAATGAACCTACGGCGGCGGCGCTTGCTTATGGTCTTGACAATGAAAAAGAGCAGAAGATCATGGTTTACGATCTGGGCGGCGGTACTTTTGACGTTTCCATCATTGAGATCGGCGAAGGCGTGATCGAAGTGCTTGCAACTTCCGGAGATAACAGGCTGGGCGGCGATGACTTTGACCAGAAAGTTACGGACTGGATGCTGGCTGAATTTAAGAACGCAGAAGGTATCGACCTGTCAAATGACAAGATGGCTCTTCAGAGATTGAAAGAAGCGGCAGAGAAAGCAAAGAAAGAATTATCTTCCGCTACAACGACGAATATCAACTTACCGTTCATTACCGCAAATGCAGAGGGACCGAAACATTTCGATATGAACCTGACAAGAGCGAAATTTGACGAATTAACACATGATCTGGTAGAAAGAACGGCGGTTCCGGTACAGAATGCATTGAAAGACGCGGGACTGAATGCTTCGGAACTTTCCAAAGTATTGCTGGTAGGCGGTTCCACGCGTATCCCTGCCGTTCAGGATAAAGTAAAGGCGTTGACCGGACATGAGCCGAGCAAGACATTGAATCCGGATGAATGCGTGGCTCTCGGAGCATCCATTCAGGGCGGTAAACTTGCGGGCGACGCAGGCGCAGGCGAGATCCTTCTTTTGGACGTTACCCCGCTTTCGCTTTCCATCGAGACAATGGGCGGCGTTGCAACAAGGCTGATCGAGAGAAATACTACGATCCCGACGAAGAAGAGCCAGATCTTCTCTACGGCTGCCGATAATCAGACGGCGGTTGATATCAATGTAGTACAAGGCGAGAGACAGTTTGCGAAAGATAATAAATCTCTCGGACAGTTCAGATTGGACGGTATCCCGCCTGCAATGCGCGGCGTTCCCCAGATCGAGGTTACTTTTGATATCGACGCAAACGGTATTGTAAACGTATCCGCAAAAGATTTAGGAACAGGAAAAGAACAGCATATTACCATTACCGCAGGTTCCAATATGTCTGACGACGAGATCGACAGGGCGGTGAAAGAAGCTGCGGAATATGAAGCGCAGGATAAGAAGAGAAAAGAAGCGATCGACACCAGAAACGATGCGGATTCTTTCGTATTCCAGACGGAGAAAGCTTTGACCGAAGTAGGCGATAAGATCGACGCCGGAGAGAAAGCGGGCGTTGAAGCCGATTTGAACGCTTTGAAAGAGATTTTGGAAAGAACCAAAGATAAAGAAATGAGCGATTCTGAAATCGATGAGATGAAAGCTGCGAAAGAAAAACTGACGACAAGCGCACAGGCGCTTTTCACCAAGATGTATGAAAATATGCAGCAGAACAATGCAGGCGCTGCAGGCCCGGATATGGGTGCTCAGGCAGGCCCTGACATGAACGCGGGTCCGGCGGACGACGTAGTGGACGGAGATTACAGAGAAGTCTGACATGTAAATATCATATAAGGCAGAAGGGTTTTTAGCAAAGCTAATAACCCTTTTACCGCTAATAAATTTAGATTAGGGAGATGTGTGCTTGCGCCCAAATTCGCAGGCTGAGCAAGAATGGAGGATTATAATGGCAGAACAAAAACGAGACTATTATGAGGTACTCGGTATAGATAAAAACGCGGATGAGGCCGCGATCAAAAAAGCATACAGGGCGCTTGCCAAAAAATACCATCCTGATATGAATCCGGGCGATGCGGAGGCGGAGAAAAAGTTTAAAGAAGCGTCTGAGGCCTATGCGATCCTATCCGATCCCGAAAAGAAGCGTCAATATGACCAGTACGGACATTCTGCTTTTGAAGGCGGCGCGGGCGGCTTCGGAGGTTTTGATTTTAACAGTATGGATTTCGGAGATATTTTTGGGGATATTTTCGGAGATCTTTTCGGCGGCGGACGCCGGGGACGGAACAGTAACGGGCCGATGAAGGGGGCGAATCTGCGTACCAGCGTCAGAATCACATTTGAAGAGGCAGTTTTTGGTGTGGATAAAGAAATCGAGCTTACGCTGAAGGACGAATGTACCACATGCCGGGGAACCGGTGCGAAACCGGGGACAAATCCCGAAACTTGTCCGAAGTGCGGGGGTAAAGGGCAGGTAGTATTTTCACAGCAGTCTTTTTTCGGTACGGTACAAAATGTGCAGACTTGTCCGGAATGCGGCGGCAGCGGTAAGATCATCAAAGAGAAATGTTCTGACTGCCACGGCAGCGGATATATTGCGAACCGTAAGAAAATACAAATATCCATACCGGCGGGAATCGATAATGGCCAGAGTGTCAGAATACGGGAAAAGGGCGAACCGGGCTTAAACGGCGGACCCAGAGGAGATCTGCTTGTAGAAGTGATCGTGCAGCGCCATCCTATCTTCCAGCGTCAGGACTATAATATCTATTCCACAGTTCCGGTTTCCTTTGCGGTAGCTGCTTTAGGCGGTGAAGTAGTGATTGACACAGTGGACGGTAAAGTGATTTATGATGTGAAAGCGGGTACGCAGACGGACACCAAGGTAAGGCTGAAAGGAAAAGGCGTTCCGTCCCTTAGAAATAAAGAGGTACGCGGAGACCATTATGTTACGCTGGTAGTGCAGGTACCCGATAAGCTGTCTCACGAGGCTAAAGAACTGTTAAAGCAATTTGACAGCCTGACAGGGGATAGTTTAAATGCGGCGAAAAATGTGACTTCCGACAGAGGGAACGAAACAGGCAGGGAAAAAGATAAAAAGAAGAAGTTTTGGAAATAAAGACTCCGGATAACGGAACAGATTCATAAAACGAACGGCGTTTGATATGGGTATCGGACGCCGTTTGTTTTGTGCGCAGCCCCCATGCAGAGGAAATATGCCGCTAAGCCGGCGCATGGGGGAGCGGCGGGCAGGGAAAAGACTTTTCCGCTACCCGATTGGAAAGAAAGTGGTTATTGTATTTTGCCGGAACTTCCCGTATAATCATGAAGAGAGGTCAAAGGAAGTCCGATCAGCAGGAGATACGTCCTGCCGGGAGAGACAGACAGGTGTAATTATGAATAGTAACGAATGGCAGCAGTTAGGTGAAGATATAAAAGAACAAGTGCAGTCGGCAATCGACTCAGGTAATTTTTCCGGACTCAGCAGAACGATCAGCGACACCGTGAGTCAGGCGATCGGAGATGTGGGAAAGAGCATGAACGATGCAATGAACGGAGTGCGTGAAAGTTTCCAGCAGACGATACAAAAGACGCCGAATTATACTGCCGGAATGGGGCATGATCCGAAATATGATCAGAACCGTGGACAGGATACAGAGGCGGGTAACGGCCAAAGCGGCAGTGTCTATGGGCACTATGCCGGGAAGACGGTGCAGATACAAACGGTTCCATGGAAGGGAGAAGTCTATTACGGAAAGCCTAATTTAAGACCGGACAGGCGCTATTTTGTCAGACGGCCGAAAGGAAGCGTTTCGGGGATCCTTCAGATCGTGTTCGGTTTCGGCATATCCGGGATCATGGGGATCTTGTTTAGTTTAGGTATGCTGGCTCTTCTATTTTCGGGAGAAACAGGAGGTCTTGGAGCGGTAGCCTTTTTGGGAGCTTTGACGGCGGGGGGATTCGCCGTAGGGATGCGGGGCGTAGGAGTCACGGAACAGGTGAAGCGGTTTAAACGCTATGTGTCCATGGTGCAGGAAAAGCTGTACTGCTCAATCGAAGATCTGACGGCAGGCATGGGACGGAATAAGAAGTTCGTTTTAAAAGACCTGAAAAAAATGATGAGGAAAGGCTGGTTCCTGCAGGGGCATTTGGATAAACAGGAAAGTTGCTTTATAGTTAGTGATCAGGTGTATGAGCAATACCGGCTGACCCAGCAGAATTATGAAGAGGATCAAAGAAAGAGGATTGAAGACAAGGCTATAGATACGGACGTTCAGGAAGAACACGGCAGGGAAGAATACGATAAAATACTGGAAGAAGGCAGGGCATATATTCAGGCGATCCGTCGTTGTAATGAGGAAACGCCGGGCGAAGAGATGTCAGAAAAACTAAATAAGCTGGAATTGCTTGTGACGAGGATCTTTGCACAGGTGGAAAAAGAACCGGAACTTGCGCAGGAACTTCATAAAATGCTGAATTACTATCTTCCGACCACACAAAAGCTGCTGGAGGCATACAGAGATTTAGAGAAGCAGAACGTGGAAGTCAGCAATATTTCCAAGACGAAAAAAGAGATAGAAGCGGCGGTAGATACGATCAATCAGGCGTTTGAAAAGTTTTTGGACGAGCTTTTCAGAGAGAAAGCGTGGGATATACAGACCGATATTTCTGTACTCAATACGATGCTGAAGCAGGACGGGTATTTGAACGGGGATTTTGAGAAAAAATAAATCGGACAGGAAGGAAAAGGGGACAGATGAATAATGTAAATGAAATGCCGGTGCCGACATTGGTATTTGGGGAAGCGCTGGAAGAAGACAAGTTACCTGTGAACATGGAATCCAAGGCGGCGGTGCAGGAAAAGCTGGACGATTCTATATTGAGTGAAGAAGAGCGGAGAATGGTAGACGAATTCAGTAAACAGATTGATTTACATAATTCCAATGCCATCCTACAGTTCGGCGTAGGGACCCAAAAAAAGATGGCGGATTTTTCGGGGGATGCATTGGAAAATGTAAGGACAAAGGATCTGGGAGAAATCGGCGAGATGCTTTCCGGCGTGGTCGCGGAGCTGAAGGACTTTGACGCGGAAGAGGCAAAGGGCGTTTTCGGCTTGTTTAAGAAGACGTCCAATAAATTGGACGCCATGAAGATCAAATATTCGAAAGCGGAAACGAATATTGTTAAAATATGTCAGGCGTTAGAGCAGCAGCAAGTGCAGCTTTTGAAAGATATTGCCGTGTTGGACAAAATGTACGACCTGAATCTGACTTATTTTAAAGAATTGTCTATGTATATTCTTGCCGGAAAGAAAAAACTGCAGGACACGAGAGAGACGGAGCTGCCGGCATTGGTAGAAAAGGCGAGGATGAGCGGACTGCCGGAGGATGCGCAGGCGGCAAAGGATTTGGAGGGACTTTGCGACCGTTTCGAAAAGAAGATCCACGATCTGGAGCTGACAAGAATGGTTTCGATCCAGACGGCGCCGCAGATCAGGCTTGTACAGAGCAGCGATACGATGATGGTGGAAAAGATCCAGTCTACGGTAGTAAATACAATCCCGCTATGGAAGAGCCAGATGGTGCTGGCGCTTGGCGTAAATCATGCGGAGCAGGCGGCAAGGGCGCAGCGGGAAGTTTCCGATATGACCAACGAGCTTTTGCGTAAGAACGCAGCCATTTTAAAGACGGCGGCAGTAGAAAGCGCAAAAGAATCCGAACGCGGCATTGTGGACATGGAGACTTTGAAAAATACAAATGCGTCCCTGATCTCTACTTTGGACGAGGTAATGAAGATTCAGGCGGAAGGCAGAGAACGCAGAAGGATTGCAGAAACGGAAATGCAGCATATGGAAGAAGAACTGAAGCAGAAGCTTTTGGAGATCAGCGGAAGGAAATCATAGATGAAATGGACAAAATTTAAGATCAAAACAGTGGTCGATGCAGAGGATATCATTATCAGTTCTTTATATGACATAGGACTTGAGGGCGCACAGATTGAAGATAAAGTACCGCTTACAGCGCTGGAAAAAGAGCAAATGTTCGTAGATATCCTTCCTGAAAAGGAAGAGGACGACGGCATTGCCTATCTGAGCTTCTTTGTGGAAGAAAACGAGGACGGAGATCTGCTGTTTCAGGATAGGATAACCGACAAGGAAGAGATATTGGAGAAAGTCAAAAAGGAGCTTGAGAGTGTCCGGATCTTTATGGAGATCGGGGAAGGCACGGTAGAGGTAGAGGAGACCGAGGATATTGACTGGATTAACAACTGGAAACAATTTTTCCATCAGTTTTATATTGACGATCTTTTGGTAGTTCCGTCGTGGGAAGAAGTACCGGAAACGGACAGAGATAAGAAGATCCTTCATATCGATCCGGGAACGGCGTTCGGGACGGGAATGCATGAAACAACGCAGCTTTGCATCCGTCAGCTTAAAAAATATATTACGCCCCACACAGAGCTTTTGGATGTGGGAACCGGCAGCGGGATACTTTCCATCGTTTCCCTTATGTACGGGATCCGGCATGCGGTAGGGACAGATCTTGATCCCTGTGCGCTAGAGGCGGTAAAAGAGAATATGCAGGCGAATCAGATCGGACAGGAACGGCTGGAAATGCTGATCGGAAACATCATTTCCGATCGGGAGATACAGGACAGAGTCGGCTATGACCGCTATGATATTGTTGTCGCTAATATTTTGGCAGATGTTTTAGTGCCGCTTACGCCTGTGATCGTAAAGCATTTAAAGCCGGGCGGGATTTATATTACCTCAGGTATCATCGATAATAAAGAAAAGGCGGTAACGGAAGCGATAGAAGCGGCGGGGTTAACGGTCGCAGAGGTGGCTTATCAGGGAGAATGGGTAAGCATTACGGCACGGAAATGAGGAAACATGTATCAGTTTTTTGTATCCCCCGGGCAGATTAACGGAAACGACATCTGCATTACGGGCGGCGATGTGAATCATATTAAAAATGTACTTCGTATGAAGGCGGGAGATGAGATCTCAGTGAGCAACGGTATAGACGGCAAAGAATACCGTTGTGAGATCGCCTCTGTCGGTGAAGAGGAAATCCATTGCACGCTGCGGTTTATTAAGGAGGAAGGTTTGGAGCTGCCCTCCCGGGTCTATTTATTTCAGGGACTTCCGAAAGCGGATAAAATGGAGCTGATCATCCAAAAGGCAGTGGAGCTGGGAGTGTACGAGATCATTCCCGTAGCCATGCGGCGCTCAGTCGTAAAGCTGGATGAAAAAAAAGCGAAAAGCAAGATCACAAGATGGCAGGGGATCAGTGAAGCGGCGGCAAAACAGAGCAAGCGGAGAATCATTCCGAAGGTCAGGGAGATCATGAGCTTTAAGGAGGCAGCCGCTTATGCTGCACAAACGGACATCAGGCTCCTGCCTTATGAACTGGCGGAGGGAATGGCGCATACGAAAGAACTGATAGACGGATTAAAACCGGGACAGTCGGTGGCTGTTTTTATCGGGCCGGAAGGGGGATTTGCCGAGGAGGAGATCAAAACGGCACAGGAGTGTGGGATCGTGCCGATCACAATGGGGAAAAGGATTCTTAGAACGGAAACGGCCGGATTTACAATTCTTGCGTGGATCATGTATCATCTGGAGATTTGACGTATTTTGATGTGGCCGCCGCAATGGGGATATTTGGTAAAATTTAGCGGAAACGAACACATTGACACGAAGCGGCATATGATAAAGCATAGAAAATGATAAGCTTTAGATACAGTTGCACATAGGTGGACAACTGATTTTCGGATACAAAAGTCTCCGGGCTTTGAAAGGAGCAAGAATAGTAAAATGGAAGTATATTTGGATAATTCGGCAACGACTAAAAGTTTTGAAGATGTGGCACAGTTGGTTGCAACGATCATGTGCAGGGATTACGGAAATCCTTCGAGCCTTCATAATAAAGGTATGGAGGCGGAACAGTATGTCCGTCAGGCAAAAGAGATCATCGCAAAAAATCTTAAGGTAAACGAAAAAGAGATCTTTTTTACTTCAGGGGGGACGGAAGCGGACAATATTGCATTGATTGGCAGCGCTATGGCTAATTACCGCGCGGGACGGCATATGATCACTACCGGAATAGAGCATCCGGCGGTACTGCAGACAATGAGATATTTAGAGGAACAGGGATTTAAAGTAACTTATCTTCCTGTTGACAGGAACGGAGCGATTCGTTTGGAAGACTTGCAGAACGCTATTACGAGGGATACTATTTTGGTATCCATTATGCACACAAATAATGAGATCGGTACTTTGCAGCCGATTGCAGAAGCAGGTAACCTGATAAAGAAAATAAATCCTAATGTGATCTTTCATGTGGATGCGGTACAGGGCTTTGGGAAGTTCCGCATTTATCCTAAGAGAATGAATATCGACCTTTTATCGGTCAGCGGACATAAGATACACGGACCGAAGGGCGTAGGATTTTTATATATCAATGAAAAGATTAAAATAAAGCCCATTGTATACGGAGGGGGACAGCAGCAGGGAATGCGTTCGGGAACGGAAAATGTGCCGGGCATTGCCGGAATCGCAAGAGCTGTTGAGAATATATACGGTAATCTGGATGAAGAGGTAGAAAGGCTTTACGGATTAAAAGAATATTTTATAGACGGCGTGGAGAAGATCGATCAAGTCAGGATCAACGGACGAAAGGGCAGGGACGGCGCGCCTCATATCGTCAGTGTTTCCATAAGGGGAGTGCGCAGCGAAGTGATGCTCCATGCATTGGAAGAAAAGGGAATCTATGTATCGGCGGGCAGCGCCTGTGCGGCGAGAAAGCCACAGACTTCGGAAACCCTGAAAGCGATCGGCGTGGAAAAAGACCTGTTACATTCGACGATCCGGTTCAGCTTTTCGATTTTTACCACAAAAGAGGAGATCGACTATACATTACAGGCGATGTATGATACGATCCCGATGCTGAGGAAATATGCCAGACGCTAAACGGAAGAATGCAAAGCTGCATTTTCGGGATTATATTAAGAAATGAGGCAGAATATGTTTACAGCTTTTTTGATCAAGTACGCCGAGATCGGCGTAAAAGGAAAAAACAGATATTTATTTGAGGATGCGCTGGTGCAGCAGATCAAGTATGCGCTGAAAAGATGCGAAGGAGATTTTAAAGTCCATAAGACGCAGGGCAGGATCTATGTGGATGCGCTGACAGCGTTTGATTTTGAAGAAACCGTGGAACATTTGAAGACCGTATTCGGTATTTCGGGGATCTGTCCTGTGGTATATGTAGAGGATGAAGGATTCGAAAAGTTATGCGGGACGGTAGTAAAATATATTGACGACGTATACTCCGATAAGGACAAAACTTTTAAGATCGTGGCAAGAAGGGCGAGGAAAAATTATCCGCTGGATTCCATGGAGATCAACAGAGAAATGGGCGGCGCCGTGTTGGACGCTTATCCGCAGATGAGGGTAGATGTACACAAGCCGGATATCGAACTGAATATCGAGATAAGAGAAAAGATCTATATTTATTCAGAGATTATTCCGGGGCCGGGAGGAATGCCGATCGGTACGGCAGGAAAGGCAATGCTGCTGCTATCCGGCGGTATCGATTCTCCGGTTGCCGGTTATATGATAGCGAAACGGGGCGTGAAAATAGACGCGGTATATTTTCATGCGCCGCCTTATACTTCCGAACGGGCAAAACAGAAGGTAGTAGACCTTGCGAGGCTGGTATCCCGTTATACCGGACCGATCTATCTGCATGTGATCAATTTTACGGATATCCAGCTTCATATTTATGAGAAATGCCCGCATGAAGAGCTGACGATCATTATGCGCCGTATTATGATGAAGATTGCAGAGCATATTGCGCGGGAGACCGAATGTCTGGGCTTGATCACCGGAGAGAGTATCGGACAGGTGGCTTCCCAGACGATGCATTCCCTTGCGGCGACCAATGAAGTATGTACGATGCCCGTATACCGGCCCTTGATTGGCTTTGACAAGCAGGAGATCGTAGAGGTGGCAGAGAAGATCAATACTTATGAAACTTCGATTCTGCCTTATGAAGACTGCTGCACGATCTTTGTCGCCAAACATCCGGTGACAAAACCGAACTTGAATATGATCAAAAAGCATGAACAGAATTTAGGGGAAAAGCTGGACGAGCTTATGAAGACTGCTTTGGAAACAGACGAGCTTATTATTGTGCAGGCTTAATATGCCGATGGGCGCCAATATCGCGCAAAGCGAGGCGCATTTCCTTTGCAGGGGCCTGCACATAAAAAAGGCTTTGAACAGATTCAAAGCCTTTTTCTTATCACGCCTGAGGCGTATATTATGTACTATTGATTAGATCATATAAGGTTTCAGTACGTTTAATACTTCATCTACATTCTCTTCTGCGTGGATATTTAAATCAATCGCTTTGGATAAATCTAAGCTGAAGATACCCATGATAGATTTTGCATCGATAACGTATCTTCCGGATACTAAGTCAAAATCATAATCGAATTTTGTAATATCGTTTACAAAAGATTTTACCTTATCAATAGAATTTAATGAAATCTGAACTGTTTTCATTGGAAACTACCTCCTTAATGTTTTCATACCTTCTGTCTCTATACTAAAGGCTGGAATGGCAAAAGTCAAGGACAAAACAATACAAAAATAGAAAGGAATAATATGAAAAGTGTAGCATTACATAATCTTGGATGTAAAGTGAATGCGTATGAGATGGACGTTATGCAACAAATGTTACAAGAAAAGGGTTATAAAATTGTATCATTTGATGAACAAGCCGATATTTATATAGTCAATACCTGTACCGTGACCAATATTGCGGATCGTAAGAGCAGGCAGGCGCTTCATCGGGCGAAGAAAAGAAATCCGTCGGCGGTCGTAGTGGCGGTGGGCTGCTATGTGCAGACGGGAAAGGAAAAAGTTCTTTCGGATGAAGGAATAGATCTGTGTATCGGTAATAATAAAAAGAAGGAACTGGTGGAAATTCTGGAAGTATTTTTAAAGGAGAAGGAAGAGGCTGCGGAAGAGGGGAAAAAGGAAGAACTGCCTGAAGACCCGTTAACAAAAACAAAGAAGCAGCCGGAATGTAAAACCTTTCATGGCGCCAGTATAATAGATATCGGTCATACGTCTGAGTATGAAAATCTGACATTGACAAAGACCGCGGAACATACCCGGGCATATATTAAGATACAGGACGGCTGTAACCAGTTCTGCTCTTACTGCATCATCCCTTATGCCAGAGGACGGGTCAGAAGCAGAAAAGCAGAGGATATTCTTTCGGAAATACGGGGGCTTGTTAAAAACGGTTATCAGGAGATTGTATTGACGGGAATACATATCAGTTCTTACGGCATAGATCTGTCAGAAGAAGGGACGGAAAAGAGAGACACGGAGGAAGAACGGCAAAAACCGAAATATGGCGAAGAACCAAAGCTGCTTGAATTGATCAAAGAGATCCATAAAATAGAAGGTCTGCAAAGAATCCGTCTCGGGTCTTTGGAACCCCGCATCATATCCGGTGAGTTTGTAAGGGAAATAAGCGGATTGAAAAAAGTCTGTCCGCATTTTCACCTATCGCTCCAAAGCGGGTGCAACGCCACATTAAAAAGAATGAATAGACATTATACTGCGGAGGAATACTATGAAAAGGTAGGACTGCTCAGACGCGCCTATGATCATCCGGCAATCACGACCGACGTGATCACAGGCTTTCCGGAAGAGACGGAAGAGGAGTTTGAAGAAACAAGAAGATACTTAGAGAAGATCTCCTTTTATGAGATGCACATATTTAAATACTCAAAAAGGCAGGGAACGGCAGCCGCAGCAATGAAAGAACAGATACCGGAATCTGTGAAGCAAAAAAGAAGCGCCGTGCTGCTCGAAATGGAAAGAGAACAGTCCAAAAGATTCAGAGAACGGAAAATAGGCACTTTTACAGAGGTGCTTTTTGAAGAAGAGAAGGAAATAGACGGCAGGATCTATCAGCTCGGTCATACAGTGGAGTATATTAAAGTGGCAAAAGAAGGGACGGAACCTTTATCCAATTGTTTGATAGGAGGAAAGATCGCTGGTTTTCTTTCAGACGAGATCCTTTTGATGGAATAAATGTATGTTTCATAGATCATGAAGAATCTGAAAAGATACGGAACGGTCGTTTTTTCGGCAGATGCATCAGGAACACTACTCTGAAAAGGAATTTTTAAGAAAGTATGGATTGAATTTTAAAGTTAGATGGGGTAAGATAGGAATAATAAGGGTGACTATGCGCTATAGAATCATCAAAGACGTAACATTAGATAAAGGGCGTGATAAAATGCAGGACAGATTTGAAGAAAAAAATAATGATTTAGGGAATACGCAATTCTTCCGGGTGGACGCGGAGCCGGAAACAGGGGTAAAAGTAGTGCTGCGGGCGGTGTACGAGGCGCTTACGGAAAAGGGTTATAATCCGGTGAACCAGATCGTAGGTTATATTATGTCGGGAGATCCCACTTATATCACCAGCCATAAAAGTGCCAGAAGCCTTATCATGAAGGTTGAGAGGGATGAGCTGGTAGAAGAGATGCTCAGAGAATATATCGTGAATAACCATTGGAAATAGATGATCCGGATTGGATGAGAAGGCGGCTATATCAGCAGGGCAGACTGAAGAAAGGCGAGAGGAAAGGTTCATGCGTATAATGGGATTGGATTTCGGTTCTAAAACCGTAGGGGTAGCGATCAGCGATCCGCTTTTGATCACGGCACAGGGGATCGAGATCATCCGGAGAAACGAAGAAAATAAGCTGCGGCGGACTTTGGCGAGGATAGAAGAGCTGATAGAGGAATATGAGGTGGACGAAATCGTTCTCGGGTTTCCTAAAAATATGAACGACACATTGGGGGAACGTGCCGGACTTTCTTTAGAATTTAAAGAAAAACTGGAACGGAGGACGGGGCTGCCTGTGACGATGTGGGACGAGAGGCTGACTACGGTAGCTGCGGATAAGGCGATGATCGAAGCCGGGATACGCAGGGAGCGCCGCAAAGAGTATGTGGATAAGATTGCGGCAGTCTTTATTTTACAGGGGTATTTGGATCTGCGTGGAAACAGGGGAAAATAAAAAGAGAGAAGGACATATTGATACAAATGGAAAAAATAACGTTTAATCCGGAGGGAGAAGCTCCGGTTGATTTTTTTGTGCTTGAACAGACGACGGTAGCAGGGGTAAATTATATTCTTGTAACGGAAGAGGAAGAGGGTGACGGAGAGGCTCTCATTTTGAAAGATTTATCCGATATGGAAGAAAAAGAAAGTCTTTACGAGATCGTTTCGGATGAAACGGAATTGAAAGCGTTAGCGGATATTTTTGAAAATCTCATGGAAGATGTGGAGATTATAGAGTAAAGGCGCAGGAGGAGTACGCCGGAGGATTGAGATGAGTGTAAACAGGGAACAATTTAAACAACTACTGAAGGACAACGGATTAAAGGTAACGAACCAAAGGGTTCTTGTTCTTGAGGCACTTGCTTCTCATCCGGGAAAGCATCTGACTGCAGAGGAAATATATGAATTGGTAAAAGCAGGCTGTCCTGAAATCGGACTGGCTACTGTTTATAGAACGATACAAATGCTTTTGGAATTACACTTAGTGGATAGGATCAATCTTGATGACGGTTATGTACGCTATGAAATCGGGAGCGAGGGCGGCACGGCAAAACACCATCATCATCACCTGATATGTCTTACTTGCGGAAGGGTTCTCGCCTTTGAGGACGATCTGCTGGAAGAATTGGAAAAAAAGATTGCGGACAAGGAAGGTTTTTTGGTCGTAGACCATGAAGTGAAACTCTACGGGCATTGTAAGGAATGTGGAGGTAAATTGATTGAAGAAAAATGAACAGAACAGCACTTCTAAATTAAAGGTGATTCCTTTAGGGGGGCTGGAACAGATTGGTATGAATATTACTGCCTTTGAATACGAAGACAGTATTGTTGTTGTGGACTGCGGTCTTGCGTTTCCGGCGGATGATATGCTGGGGATCGATCTGGTGATTCCGGATATTTCTTATCTAAAGGATAATATAGATAAGGTAAAAGGGCTTATGATCACACATGGCCATGAAGACCACATCGGTGCGATCCCTTATACGCTTAAGGAGATCAATATTCCGATTTATGCGACAAAACTGACGATGGGAATCATCGAACATAAATTAAAAGAGCATAATCTTACCAATACGGTAAAAAGAAAAGTCGTAAAATTTGGACAATCCATCAACTTAGGGAAATTCCGGATAGAGTTTATAAAAACAAATCATTCGATCGTGGATGCGGCGGCGCTTGCCATTTACTCTCCGGCAGGAACGGTGGTCCATACGGGAGATTTTAAAGTGGATTATACGCCTGTATTTGGGGATGCCATTGATCTGCAGCGTTTTGCGGAGATCGGGAAGAAGGGAGTGCTGGCGCTGATGTGCGACAGTACGAATGCGGAAAGGCCGGGATTTACCCAGTCCGAAAGAACGATCGGTAAGACTTTTGACACACTGTTTGAGGAGCACAAAAATACGCGTATCATTATTGCGACTTTTGCCTCTAATGTAGACCGTGTACAGCAGATCATCAATTCGGCATATAAGTTTGACCGAAAAGTAGTGGTAGAAGGGCGCAGCATGGTCAATATTATTGAAACTGCGACTTCGCTCGGTTATTTGGATATTCCGGACAAGACGCTGATCGACATCGAACAGCTGCGGAATTATCCTGATGAAAAGACTGTTATTATTACGACCGGCAGTCAGGGAGAGAGCATGGCGGCCCTTTCTCGTATGGCGGGCAGTATGCATAGAAAGATTTCAATAGGGCCGGGGGATACCGTTATCTTTTCGTCCAATCCGATTCCGGGGAACGAAAAAGCCGTTACCAATATCATCAATGAACTGATGAAAAAAGGAGCGGACGTTATTTTTCAGGATGTCCATGTATCGGGGCATGCCTGTCAGGAAGAGATCAAATTGCTTTATACGCTTGTTCAGCCTAAATATGCAGTTCCCGTGCACGGCGAGTACAAACATCTGAAAGCGCAGGCAAAGATCGCAAGAGAACTTGGGATCGATAAAGAAAATATATTTATCCTTTCTTCCGGAGACGTTTTGGAGATGGACAGTGAAAGCGCGGCAGTTACGAGCAGGGTGCAGACGGGGACGATCCTTGTAGACGGGCTTGGCGTCGGCGACGTAGGTAATGTGGTCTTACGGGACAGGCAGCATCTTGCGGAGGACGGCATTATGATCGTGGTGCTGGGACTGAACCGTTACAACGGAGAGCTGGTATCCGGGCCGGATATCGTTTCAAGAGGTTTTGTGTATGTGAGAGAATCGGATGCGCTTATGGAAGAAGCGAAAGAGATCATAGATGTGGGAGTGGAAGGCTGTTTGGATCGGGGAATTACCGATTGGGGGAAAATAAAATCTACCATTAAAGAATCACTTAGCGAATTTGTATGGAAAAAGACAAAACGGCGTCCAATGATTCTGCCGATTATTATGGAAGTGGAGTGACATAAAGGATAGATACGGGAGGAGCTTTCGTGAATACGATAGATAATGCGATCAACGAACTGCTGGAAGCTATCAAGCAGTCAAGAGAATATGTGGAATATCGTTATCAGCTTGAAAAGATCAATATGCAGCCGGAGCTGCGCAGCCAGATAGACGCTTATAGGGACGAAAATTTTGCATTGCAGAGTAATACCCCTGAAGATCAGTTACTTTGGAAAATAGAACAGTTTGAGGAAAAGTACAGGAAATTCAGGGAAAATCCGCTTGTCAATGATTTTTTGGTGGCAGAGCTTGCTTTTGTCAGAAAGATACAGGAGGTCAATCTGAAAATAGCGGAGGGGATACAGTTTGAATAGCGGGAGCGGGAAACTGATTTTCCGCAAGGTATTGGACTACCGATGCGAAAAGAGGAGTGATTATGAACGGTAAACAGTGGGCAGTAACGATTTTAGGTACGGTATTCAAAATTGCGGTGCTGGCGGTGGTGGTTTATTATGTGTATAAGGCCGCTACCATTGCGTATGATTACGGTTACCGTATTTTTGCGGAAGGCCCGGTTTCGGAAGAGCCGGGATTTGACGTATCTATTACGATCACAAGCGATAAGGATGTAAAAGATATTGGAGAGCTTATGGAGTCCCGGGGGTTGATCAGGGATGCGAATCTGTTTTTTTTACAGGAGCTTCTTTCGGAGCATCACGGCAAGATAAAACCGGGAGTTTATACGCTGAACACTTCCATGACAGTGGAGGAGATGCTGGAGATTATAGCGGTAGAGGAAGAGACTACTGAAGAAGAGGAGACGGCCGGAGCAAAAGAAACGCAGCAGGCGGGCAGTACGGAAGTTTCCGAGCCGGAAGGGACGGAACCGGAGAGTCCTGACGGTGACGAGGGGAATGAGGCGGCAGAATGATCGTAGATGAAAGAACGGTCGCTTTTATCAATTCTTTTGACCGGGGCAATACAGCCTTTTTGGATGAACTGGAAAAGTATTCGAAAGAAAATAACGTGCCTATCATACGAAAAGAAATGCAGGGTCTGCTGAAATTTCTTCTTGCCGTAAACAGACCGGAGCGTATATTGGAGGTTGGAACCGCGGTGGGTTTTTCGGCCCTCCTTATGAAAGAGTACGCGCCTGTTCCCTGCCATATTACTACCATTGAAAAATATGAGAAGAGGATACCTGTTGCGAAAGAAAACTTTAAAAAAGCAGGGAAAGAAAACGGGATCACGCTTATGGAAGGGGACGCCGTACAGATCTTAAAAGAACTGGAAGGGTCTTATGACTTTATCTTTATGGATGCCGCTAAGGGACAGTATATTCATTTCCTTCCCGATATATTAAGGCTTATGCCGGAAGGCGGGATGCTGGTATCCGATAATGTGCTGCAGGATGGGGACATTATAGAATCCCGCTATGCGGTAACGAGGAGAAACCGTACCATTCATTCAAGAATGCGGGAGTATTTGTATGAATTAACGCACAATGACGCGCTTGGGACGGTGATCCTTCCCGTAGGCGACGGGGTGACGGTCAGTGTAAAGCGCGTAAAATAGGAAGTGTGTAAAGAGTTTCTAAGCTGTCAAAGCACGCCGGTACTGACGCCGTAAGCGGCATGGCGGGAGGGCTGAAGGAAATAGGCTTTCAACTTCCCTGATTCGAGTGTCCGTTGAAGCGGACGGATGGGAGCAAAATGAAAAAGAAACCTGAACTTTTGATTCCGGCCAGCAGTCTCGAAGTATTAAAGACGGCAGTCGTGTTTGGCGCGGACGCGGTCTATATCGGAGGAGAAGCTTTCGGCCTCAGGGCGAAAGCGAAAAATTTTTCTAAAGAAGAGATGAGAGAAGGAATCCGCTTTGCGCATGAACATGGCGCCAGAGTACATGTTACGGCAAATATCCTTGCTCATAACAGCGACCTTGAAGGCGCTGCCGAATACTTTAAAGAATTAAAAGAGATCAAACCGGACGCGCTGATCATTGCCGATCCGGGAATGTTCATGCTGGCAAGGGAAATCTGCCCGGAAATTGATATTCATATTTCCACACAGGCGAATAATACTAATTACCGGACTTTCCTCTTTTGGTACGGTCAGGGGGCGAAGCGGGTAGTGTCCGCGCGTGAGCTTTCCCTCGCCGAAGTAAAGGAGATCAGGGAAAAGATTCCAGCGGATATGGAAATAGAAAATTTTATTCACGGCGCGATGTGTATTTCTTATTCGGGAAGATGCCTGCTCAGCAATTATTTTACGGGCAGGGATGCGAATCAGGGAGCCTGTACCCATCCCTGCCGCTGGAAATATGCGGTTGTAGAGGAGACGAGGCCGGGAGAGTATATGCCTGTTTATGAAAATGAGCGCGGCACATATATTTTTAATTCCAAGGATCTGTGCATGATCGAATATATACCTGAGATGATAGAGGCCGGGATCGACAGCATGAAGATCGAAGGCAGGATGAAAACGGCGCTCTATGTAGCGACCGTGGCAAGGACATACCGAAAAGCAATTGATGATTATATGGAATCGGAAGAAAAATACCGCGCCAATATGGAGTGGTATAAAGAAGAGATTACAAAGTGTACTTACCGCCAGTTTACTACGGGATTTTATTTCGGGAAACCGGACGAGAATACGCAGATTTACGATAATAATACTTATGTAAATGAATATACTTATCTAGGGATTGTAGAAGGGTTTGACGATCACGGCTATGCAAAGATTACGCAGCGGAATAAGTTCTGTGTTGGGGAAGAAATAGAGATCATGAAACCGGACGGCAGGAATATTGCGGTAACAGTAGAAGGGATCCATACGCAGGACGGAGAGCCGGTGGAGAGCGCGCCCCATCCAAAACAGGTGTTATTTTTAAAATTAACGGAAAATCCTCAGGCATACGATCTTTTGAGGATGAAGATCGAAGCTTAGAGCGTGTTTGAAAATTCATCCTAGGGAAAGCAATTTTCAGACACGCTCTGGGGAAACGGCCCGATATGGGGCGGCGTCAGGATTTTGGGGAAAATCCGAAGTTGGATCCGAGTCCGAAAATAAAGGTTGACCGTTGTCGTACACCTATTGTACAATGTGAACAGCGAACCTCCTTAATAGAAAAAAGTAACAGTTTGATCTGGCTCCGGTTGGCAGTTTAAGAGCAATTGTTATAAAAAATAAAAATTTTTAATTTAGGTCTTGTAATTTTTATGAATTTAAGGTATCTTATAGGAGAAAAGTAAGTGTGCTGCAAGGCGTTGCATACCAGATATTTGATACGTTGAACGAGGATGTTCCAAAAGGTGATTTTGGGACATTTTTTTATTTTTTGTATTTTTAGGCGTATCGGTGGAATTTTCAATCGCAAGTTTGTGGCTGAGCAGTATCCGCAAGCCGGCGGGGAAAAGATTTAGAATGGAGGAGTCAGAATGAGCGAAGTGATGAATGTGGAAGAGATTTTCGGGAAAAATGTATTTACCTTGGGAAAGATGAAAGAACGTCTGCCCAGAAATGTATTTAAAGAAGTAAAAAAAGTTATGGAGCAAGGCGGGGAGCTTTCTCTTGCTTCTGCGGACGTAGTGGCAAAAGCAATGAAGGATTGGGCGGTAGAAAACGGCGCTACGCATTATACGCATTGGTTTCAGCCGCTTACCGGCATTACGGCGGAGAAACATGATTCTTTTGTGAGCCATCCGGATGAAGAAGGAAAAATGCTGATGGAGTTTTCCGGAAAGGAATTGATCAAAGGCGAGCCGGATGCTTCTTCTTTCCCTTCGGGCGGGCTTCGCGCAACTTTTGAAGCCAGAGGCTATACTGCCTGGGACATTACTTCCCCGGCCTTTTTGAAGGAGGCGGCCACGGGGGTGATTCTTTGCATTCCGACGGCGTTCTGTTCTTATAAAGGAGAGGCTTTGGATAAAAAGACGCCCCTTTTGCGTTCTATGGAAGCCGTCAGCGAGCAGGCGCTCCGTATCGTCCGCTTATTTGGGAATACGGAAGCGACAAAAGTAGTGGCTTCGGTAGGCCCGGAACAGGAATATTTTCTTGTAGACAGTAAGAAAGCGTTGCAACGGGACGATCTGATCTATGCCGGAAGAACGTTGTTCGGCGCTCCGGCACCGAAAGGACAGGAGCTGGAGGATCATTACTTCGGAGTCATCCGTGAGCGCATCGGCGCTTATATGAAGGATTTGAACGAAGAACTTTGGAAATTGGGAGTAACGGCGAAAACCCAGCATAATGAAGTGGCGCCGGCACAGCATGAACTTGCTCCCATTTATGAAACGGCGAATATCGCAGTCGACCATAACCAGATCGTAATGGAAACGATGAAGAGGGTGGCAGGTAAACATGGTATGAGGTGTCTGCTCCATGAAAAACCGTTTGCGGGCGTAAATGGTTCCGGTAAGCATAACAACTGGTCTTTGACTACCGATAACGGCGTGAATATGCTGGATCCGGGCGATACGCCGAATGAGAATATTCAATTTTTGTTAGTGCTGGCATGTATTATGAAAGCCGTGGACAGACACGCCGATCTGCTCCGCCAAAGTGCGTCGGATCCCGGCAACGATCACAGACTGGGCGCTAACGAGGCGCCGCCCGCTATTATTTCCATGTTTCTTGGCGAACAGCTTGAGGATGTGGTAAAACAGTTGGTTGAGACCGGTGAAGCGCATAACCTGATCGAAGGCGGTAAGCTGGAAACAGGAGTTTCTACCCTTCCTGATTTTGAAAAAGACGCCACAGACAGAAACAGGACATCGCCTTTTGCATTTACCGGAAATAAATTTGAGTTCCGTATGGTTGGATCCGCAGATTCCATTGCAAGCCCGAATACTACTTTAAACGCCATTGTTGCCGAAGCTTTCTGTGAGGCGGCGGATATTTTGGAAAAAGCCGATAATTTTGAAATGGCTGTACATGATCTGATCAAAGAATATATGACGAAGCATCAGAGGATCGTGTTTAACGGAGACGGTTATTCCGATCAGTGGGTAGTGGAAGCGAACAGGAGAGGTCTGCCGAATATCAAATCCATGGTAGAGGCTGCCGGTACGATCACAACGGACAAAGCGGTGAAATTATTTGAAAAATTCGGTATTTATACGAAGGTTGAACTGGAGTCCAGAGAAGAGATCCTTTACGAGAACTATGCGAAGACCATTAACATTGAAGCGTTGACGATGATCGAGATGGCATCCAAACAAATTGTTCCGGCAGTGGTTAAGTATACAAAGGAACTTGCCGATACAGTAAATGCAGTGAAAGCGGCAGGCGCGGATGCACAGGTCCAGAGCGGACTTTTGGCAAAAGTTTCCGAAAAACTTGCCGGAATGCAGAAAGCGCTGGAAGAGTTAAAAGAGGTCGAAGCGAAAGCGGCTGCAATGGAGGAAGGGAAGGAACGCGCATTTTTCTATAGAGAGACGGTTATGTCGGCGATGGATGCGCTTCGTGCGCCGGCCGATGAGTTGGAGATGATGGTTGATAAAAAGGTATGGCCGTTCCCGACTTACGGAGATTTGATTTTTGAAGTATAATTGTTATTGGATTTGGCTATAATGATAAAAAGGTGGGCTCGTTTTAATATTGAGGCGGGCTCATTTTTTTCGGCTTTTGGAATAGAGTTGTCTGAATTTTTAGAAAAATGCGAATAAAAATCGGATTTGCAAAACTTTGAAAAAATTGAGAATTTTACTTGCAAAAGTGGAGAAAATGCGGTATACTTGCAAAGTAACGTTGATGGGCTATCGCCAAACGGTAAGGCAACGGACTCTGACTCCGTCATTTCAAGGTTCGAATCCTTGTAGCCCAGCGAATGAAAACCCGATGGAAAAGTTCCATCGGGTTTTTGTGTATAGATTTTGTGAATAGGGACGTTCAAAAGAAAAAGTGCGGATGAGGGGGATGGGGATTACAATGTATAGTTTTGAAAGCAGGATACGTTATAGCGAGGTAGACAAGGACAGCCGATTGACATTGGAAGAGCTGCTGGATTATTTTCAGGACTGCTCTACTTTTCATTCTGAGGATATAGGCGTGGGGACAGAATATCTGACAGAAAACGATATGGTCTGGGTACTCTCTTCATGGCAGATCGTTGTAGGCAGATATCCCGAACTGGGAGAAAAGGTGACGGTCGGAACTTTTCCTTATGCGTTTAAAGGTTTTTTAGGGTATCGTAATTTTGTAATGCTGGACGGAGAGGGTAAGCGGATCGCATACGCCAATTCGATCTGGACCCTTCTTGGCATCAAGAGCCAGTTTCCGGTAAAGCCGACGCCGCTCATGATAGAAAAATATGTGCTGGAGGACAAGCTGCCGATGGATTATGCGCCTCGTAAGATCGCCGTGCCGGAGAACATGGAGGAAAAGGAGGCCGTTGTTGTAAAGAAGCATCATTTGGATACGAATAATCATGTGAATAACGGGCAATATGTCAGAATGGCAATGGACTTTCTGCCGGACGGTTTTAAAGTTTCCCAGATGCGGGCAGAATATAAAAAGCAGGCGCTTTTGGAGGATGTGATCGTGCCAAGGACGTTTTGGGACGGAAATTATTGCGTGGTCAGCTTAAACGATAAGGAGAACAACGCATTTGCGGTTGTGGAATTTCGGAAACTGTGATAAATTTATAAAGAAAGAAGCAGAAATTTACAAAAGAAAGAGCGTATAGGATAGGATGGGTGTCAGATGATTCGTTTGGGAGAGATCCAGCAGTTAAAAGTGGTGAAGAAAGTGGAGTTCGGCGTATATCTTGCCGATGCCGGAAACGGAGACAGGGAAGAGAAAGTGCTTCTTCCGGCCAAGCAGGCGCCGGAAAATACCGAGATCGGCGATATGATTGAAATTTTTGCGTATAAAGATTCAAAAGACCGGCTGATAGCGACAACAAGACGTCCGAAGCTGACGCTTGGACAGGTTGGAGAGCTTCAAGTGGCGCAGGTCGGAAAGATCGGAGCTTTTTTGGACTGGGGACTGGAAAAGGAACTGTTGCTTCCTTTTAGGGAACAGACGAAAAGGGTATCGGAAGGCGAAACGGTGCTGGCCGCCGTTTATATTGATAAGAGCGGCAGGTTATGCGCGACGATGAATGTTTATAAATATCTGGATATGGACAGTCCTTATCAGAAAGAGGATAAAGTGACAGGGCGTGTTTATCAGATCAGCGAGGAGTTCGGCGCTTTTGTGGCAGTGGACAACCGTTATTCCGGACTGATCCCTAAAAGGGAGCTTTATGGGGAAGTGGAGATTGGCGACGACGTTACCGCAAGGGTAACAGGGGTGAAGGAAGACGGTAAATTAAATCTCAGCATCCGGGAAAAAGCTTATATCCAAATGAATGTGGATGCCGAAAAAGTGATGGAGATCATTGAAAGCTTTGACGGAGTCCTTCCTTTTAACGATAAGGCAAGGCCGGAAACGATCAAAAGGGAAACGAATATGAGCAAAAACGAGTTTAAAAGAGCGGTGGGAAATCTTTTAAAGGCAGGAAGGATCGAGATCACCGAAACCTGTATCCGCAAAATAAAATAGTCTGTAACAGAGAAAAAGACGGACGGCGGAAATGCCGTTTGGACAGGAAACGGCGGAGGACCGGATCAGAATACAGGTTCGGAAAGACTTGAAGATAGGAAACGAAGGAAGAATGAACAGTAAAAAGGTAAATTGGTTTTATTTAACGACAGTGTTGATCCATCTTGCAATGGTAGCGGGACTATTGGCATGGACTATCTATGTGGGACCGCCCCGGATATCGATTGTGGCGAATCTCATAATGGCACAGGGGATGATTTTGGTTCCGGCATTGTTATTTGCGCTTTTTTCCAAAGAAAAAGGGAAAGATGTTTTCGGATTCCATAAAATAAAAATATCTTCCGTGCTTATGATTATTTTATTTACTTATCTGATGATGCCGGCGACTACCGTGATCAATGCGATCTCCATGTTGTTCGTTGACAATACGGTCGCGCAGATGAGCGGCGCAGTGCTGCAGATGCCTTGGTATATCATGGTATTGCTGATGGGAGTATTGGGGCCGGTCAGCGAAGAGCTTATATTCAGAGGATTGGTATTTAACGGTTATAAAAAAAGCGGGAATACGTTTCGGGCGGTATTTTGGTCGGCGCTTTTGTTTGGTTTGATGCATATGAATTTCAATCAGGCGGCATATGCGGTTTTTCTTGGCATTGTAATGGCGGTTTTGGTAGAAGCAACGGGAAGCCTGTGGGGATCTGTCATATTCCATATGACCGTTAACATACAGAATGTATTGCTCATGTTTGTCTCCGGTTCTTTTGCATCCGAGGATTATCTGCAGGAGGCTCAGGAACTGATGGACAGTAAAGAAACGCTGCTCGTTACGATCGGTATCTATGGGGTGGTCGCCATGGTCACAACCGCGATAGCGGTATGCGTTCTTGCGTGGGTTGCTAAAAACGAAAAAAGGGATATGCAGTTAAAACAGATCTGGCAGGGAAGAAAAGAGAACAGGGGACGGATGGTGAGTGTTCCGCTTATTGTGGGCATCGTGTTATCCGTGGCATATATGGTTTTTGAAGTGATCATGATCTGATCAATGAATAGCGTGAAATGAAAAATTTCACGATCCTGATTTGTATGCCCGCTGAAGCAGGCAGATGGGAGTTAGCGTGAAATGAAAAATTTCACGATCCTGATTTGTATGCCCGCTGAAGCAGGCAGATGGGAGTTAGCGTGAAATGAAAAAGTACCGTCAGTATGGGTAAGATACTGATGGTACTTCTTGTCCGGCCAGATGGTTTTTATCCATGTCAGATCCGGATGTCGATGTTGGAACCAATCGCTGGATTAACGGATAATTCCATAGCGGCGGAATCCATTATTTCTACCAGTCCCTGTCCGAGCGTGCTGTTTAGATCCAAAGCTTTGCTCAGCATGGCAACGCCTACATTGGCAGAAAGTTCAGCTTGTGATAAAGCCATAGAAACACCTGCAACATCCATAATAACCCTCCGTTCTTTTCCGCCTTGCTTCTTAACTTCGAATAAGGTCGGTTATTCATCATAATATTCGTATTATATTATAACATATTATCATAAAAAAGTCAGCACTAAAAATGAGAATGGCGATATACTTGGCGCTATAGCAATCAAAACGGAGAATGGTTTATGAATCATAAGATTGGTATGAGTGATACGGCGGATCGAAAGCAGCTTAGACGGGACTGCTTGTTTTTGGCAGGCATAATCGCCGCTTTTTTCTTTTTGCTGTGGAAAAGTAAATATGGGACGGGAGCGTATGACGAACCATTTTATCTGACGATACCCCACCGCATATCAATGGGAGACGGTATGTTCTCAGAGGAGTGGAATTTTGGGCAGTTCAGCGCTTTTCTTATGCTGCCCGTCATGAAGCTGTATCTGCTTGTGAAAGGAACGACGGAAGGGATCGTTCTTCATTTTCGATACCTCTATATTGTTTTTCAGACGGTGTGTACGGCTGTAATTTATGTTAATTTGAGAAAAAGGGAACTGGGGTGGGCTGCGGCTTGGATGTTTTTTATTTTCTGTCCGTATGATATTATGGCGATATCTTATAATACGATGGGACTGGCTTTTATGACCATTACGGGTACGCTGCTTGCCGTGCCGGAGAAACAAGGAGCAAAAGCATGGTATTTTTCGGGCGTTTTATTCGCTGCCGCAGTACTGTGCAATCCGTTTTTGGCGGTACTCTATTTTCTTTATACGCTGCTGGCAGCCGTAATATGGCTGATAAAGAAAAGATCCTCAGCGAAGTTTCCGGAGGAGAAAAGGCCGGAGATGGGAAACCTTGGTTTTCAGGCCTGGGGATGGATTACGGCAGGGGCGGGAACGCTTGCGGTTCTGTTTGCAGTCACTGTTCTTTCGGGCAGCACGGTACAGGAATTGATGACGAATATTCCGCTGCTGATGCAGGATCCCGAGCATACGGGCAGATCCGTTTTTCTAGTCGTACAAGTTTATCTTTCTTCTTTTTGGAACATATACGGGTGGTATATCCCGGTGTGGGCAGTACTGCTTTTTATGGCATATTTGTTTCGGAAGGACGGAAGGAAGAGAAAACTTAGCTTTGAGCTTATGAGCCTTTCCTGTGTTTTGTGCCTGATCGGTTTTTTGCCGGACATACAGAACAGCTATAATTTTATTATGGTTCCGATGGCAGTCTGCGGTGCGGCGGCGTATATCATGACGGAATACAAAGATGGAAAAACTTTTTGGTATCTGTATATTTTTGGATTCGCCTATTCTTTTATGGCGAATTATGCGTCGAATCAGGGAATGTACGCTATTTCCATGGCGATGCTTCCGGCGGATGCTGCTTCGGTTTTGTTTATCGGAAAGTTTGTGCAGCAGGAGAGGGAGACAGAGGAAGAACAAGGGAGAAAGATACTGACAGCGGCGGTTGTTTTTCTTTTTACTGCGCAGATCGGAACACAGGTTTATGCTAAGGCGGTCCACGCTTTTTGGGAAGAACCGGTCTGGCGGCTTCAGGCGGTGATCGGGGAAGGCCCTTTAAAAGGGACGGTCACAACGGACGAAAAAGCGGCACGGTATACAAGGATGTTGGAAGACATCAAAACGCATATAAAAAAAGAAGGGCCGGTGTTGTTTATAACGGAGGATACATGGTGCTATCTGTATGCCGATACACAGTACGGAACTTTTTCTTCTTATCTCTCAGGCGGACTTGAGCAGGCGGCACAAAAGTGGAAACTGTATTTTGAAGCCCATCCGGATAAGATACCGTATTATATCTATTTCCCTGCGGGACAGGCGGACGGCGGTTGGGGGATCACTGCGGAACGGGTGTCGGAGGACTATGGATATGATATGGAACGGTCGGAAGAGTCCTATCATTTGTACAGAAATAAGTAGTTGTGTAGTTTGCCGATTTGTTTCAAAATGGTAAATTTGAGAAAAACATAAAAAGTGCATAAAAAAATATCGGTTTTATGTTGTTTTTTTTGTACAATTGGATTAAAATAAATTTCATATAAAAAAATATTATTTTATTCGGATAGAAAACATTGTATAAATTGCCGATAAAGGGGATAGCGCTTAGGGAGGGATAGAATATGATATCAAATCAGATATTACAAAATACGATCGAAGGATTAAAAGCCATTGCCCGTGTCGAATTATGCGTTGTGGATACAGAGGGGAAAGAAGTGGCGTCTACGACCAATATGGGAGAGTGCGTGGGGGCGGCGTTGGAATTTGCATCTTCGCCCGCAGACTCTCAGGAGATTCAGGGATATCAGTATTTTAAAATATTTGATGAGCAGCAGCTTGAATATATCATGGTAGCGGGCGGTGCGGGAGAAGACGTTTATATGGTCGGAAAGATGGTCGCATTTCAGATTCAAAGCCTCCTGACCGCATATAAAGAAAGATTTGATAAGGACAATTTTATTAAGAACCTTTTGCTAGACAATCTGCTGCTTGTCGATATATACAGCCGGGCGAAAAAATTACATATCCAGACGGACGTAAAGCGCGCAGTCATGATCGTAGAGTCGGATAACGGCAAAGACAATAATGCATCGGATATTGTCCGTGCAAATTATGGAAGTAATAACAAAGATTTCATTACGGCGGTGGACGAGAATAATGTTATAGTAGTTAAGGATCTGTCCGACGGAGATAATGCCAGAGATATTGATAAGGCGGCAAGGGCGATAGAGACGCTCCTTGAAAATGAAGGGATCAAAAACGTACATATTGCTTACGGGACGATCGTAAACGAATTAAAAGAAGTGAGCAGATCCTACAAAGAGGCTAAAATGGCGTTGGATGTAGGAAAGATCTTTTTTGACGAGAGAGACATCATTGCTTACAGCGAATTGGGAATCGGGCGTTTGATCTATCAGCTTCCGATCCCGCTCTGTAAAATGTTTATAAAAGAAATTTTCGGAGGGAAAAGTCCGGACGACTTCGACGAGGAAACGCTGATGACGATCAATAAGTTTTTTGAGAACAGCCTGAATGTGTCCGAAACGTCGAGGCAGCTTTTTATCCACAGAAATACGCTTGTATACCGTTTGGATAAGCTGCAGAAGAGTACGGGGCTTGATTTGCGCGTTTTTGAAGACGCCATAACCTTTAAGATCGCGCTTATGGTCGTGAAATATATGAAATATATGGAAACTTTTGAATATTAGAATACTGTGGAGGATGGAAAGTGCAAAACAGCAGAAGAAGAGGAAAAAGAACGGCGGTACCCGACGGAGAGATCATTACGCTGGAGAATGTGAGCAAGGCATATTCTACAGGCGCGCCGGCTCTCAACGGGGTTACGCTTCATATCAATAAAGGAGAATTTGTATTTATCGTAGGGGACAGCGGGTCGGGAAAGTCCACGCTGATCAAGCTGCTGCTCAGGGAGCTGACGCCGACGGAGGGAAGTATCCGCGTCATGGATTATGACCTGACAAAGATCCGCCACGGAAAGATCCCGAAGTTCCGGAGGAATCTTGGGATCGTGTTTCAGGATTTCCGGCTGCTTAAGGATCGTAACGTATATGAAAATGTGGCTTTTGCACAGAGGATCGTAGAGACTCCGGCGAAAGAAATGAAGAAGAATGTACCGTCCATTCTCGCAATGGTCGGGCTTGCCGGGAAATATAAAGCAAAGCCCAAACAGCTTTCCGGCGGCGAGCAGCAGAGAGTGGCGCTGGCAAGGGCTTTGGTAAATAATCCGTCGATTCTGCTTGCGGATGAGCCGACGGGTAATTTGGATCCGAAGAACTCATGGGAGATCATGAAACTGTTAGAGGAGATCAACGAAGCGGGTACAACGGTGCTTGTGGTAACGCATAACAGGGAAATTGTCAACGCTATGCAGAAACGTGTTGTTACAATGAAAAAAGGCGTTATCGTGAGCGACGAAGAAAAGGGCGGATATATTGATGAAGAAGATTAGAACATTTTTTTACATATTAAAGCAGGGATTCGGCAATATTTTCCGGAATAAATGGTTTTCCCTTGCCTCCATTGCGACAATAGGGGCCTGTTTGTTTTTGTTCGGTATATTTTATGCGATCCTCGTCAATTTCCAGCATATTGTAAAGACTGCCGAAGAGGGAGTTTCCATTACCGTATTTTTTGAGGAAGGGACGCCGGACGAGCGGATCGCAGAGATCGGGGATATGATCCGTAAAAGAGTAGAGGTATCCAATGTGGAATTTGTAACCGCAGACGAGGCATGGGAGGAAGTGAGGCAGGATTATCTTGCCGGATATGAGGACGGGTTCCGGGAAAACCCGTTGATCAATTCCGCACATTATTGCATTTATTTGAGTGATGTTTCCATGCAGAGTGCGCTGGTCACTTATTTGGAGTCGGTAGAGGGGGTCCGTCAGATCAACCGGTCGGAGATCACGGCGGAGACGCTGAGCGGAGTCAATGCACTGATTGCCTATGTTTCCATGGGAATCATCATTATTCTGCTGGCCGTTTCCATTTTCCTGATCAGTAACACGGTCATGATCGGCATATCGGTCCGGAAAGAGGAGATCAATATTATGAAATACATTGGCGCTACGGATTTCTTCGTGCGGTCGCCTTTTGTGATCGAGGGCATTCTGATCGGTCTGATCGGCGCCATGATACCTCTTGCGGCAATTTATGTGGCGTATAATAACGTACTTTCTTATGTGACGGAGAAATTTTCCGTACTTACAAGACTTTTGGAGTTTCTTCCGGTGGATACGGTCTTTAAAGTATTAGGGCCGGTTTCCCTTGCGGTAGGAGTAGGCATCGGTTTTCTTGGAAGCATCACAACGGTAAGAAAGCATCTGCATGTGTAGCCGGAAGATACAGAGGGGTATTTTAAAAACAGAAGGAAATAAAAGGGCCGCCGTCTGCGGAAATACCAAGCGGCGGATAGGACAGGAACGAAAGGGATACTATGTATAAGAGAGAAAAAAAGCGATACTGGCAGACTTTAATATGTATTGTGGCAACGCTCCTATTCGGCGCATCCGTTTCGACGAGCAGCAACGCCGCTTCCACAGAAATCACGTCGGACAATATCAAAGATATGGAAGGCCAGATCGATGCGGCGGAGAAAGAAAAGAAGGATCTGCAAAACAGTCTGACCGATTTAAAAAAGATAAAAGAGGAGCTGGAACAGTCTAAAAACGATCTGACTAACTATGTAAAGGAGCTGGATGGCAACCTTGCCGATATTGAACAGAAGATAGCGGAATTCAAGCAGTTGATCGAGGAAAAGGAAAAAGAGATCGAACAGACGGGCAAGGATCTGGAAGAGGCGCAAAAGCGGGAGCAGGAGCAGTATGAAGCCATGAAGGTCCGTATTCAGTTCATGTATGAACGGAGCGACACTTTTTTACTGGAAGTGCTGCTTTCGGCTGATAGTTTTGGAGAATTTTTAAATAAAGCGGACTATATAGAGCAGATTGCTGCATATGATAGAAAGATGTTAAATGAGTATGCCTTAAACAGCCAAATGGTTCAGCTTTATAAAGAGGAACTGGAGGCGGAAAAGGAGATTTTGGACGAAGCAAAGGCGGCTGTAGTTGCAGAGGAAGAAGCATTGGAAGCGCTGATTGGTGAAAAAGAGAACCAAATTGTCGCTTATCAGACGGATATTAACAATAAAGAAGCCGCAATTAAGGAATATGAGGCGGATATTGCCGAACAGGATGAGATCATTTCCACATTGGAAAAGGCGGTGGCAGAGGAAAAGGCCAGAAGGCTTGCTGCAAGCAACACGGTCATTACTTATGACGGCGGTATGTTTGCATGGCCCTGCCCGGCTTATAAAAGGATTTCGGACGAATACGGAGACCGTCTTCATCCTACTCTTGGGGTCATGAAATTCCATAACGGGATCGATCTGGCTGCGCCCAGCGGTTCGGATATACTGGCCGCTTATGACGGTCAGGTGGTAGCGGCGTCTTACAGTGCATCCATGGGGAATTATGTGATGATCGATCATGGAAACGAATTATATACCATATATATGCATGCCTCCGCATTGCATGTCAATAAGGGAGATGTAGTTGTAAAAGGGCAGAAGATTGCGGCAGTCGGTTCGACCGGACGTTCAACAGGACCTCATCTGCATTTTGGCGTGCGTTTGAACGGAAATTATGTGAGTCCATGGAATTACATATCAAGTTAGGAGATGAGCCAGAGTGGAAGAAAATGATAAAAGGGTGAAAAAAGAAGGAAAACATGAGTTTTTAAACGGTCTGTTCACAGGTATTTTGTCGGTGGTTCTGGTAGGTACGACGGTTTTCTGCGTAAAACAGGCAATAACGCTGTATGGAAATAAAGCCGCTGTTTTAGCGGCGCAAAATGAAAAGAACGGGAATGAAGACGGCAGCTCTGTCATGACTGACAATGTAGTGCAGAAGATGGAGGCGATTGAAAAAATCGTAGATTATTATTATTATCAGGAAGACATTGATGAAGCTGCGATGGAGGACGGTATCTATAAAGGAATGGTCGATTCTCTTGGAGATCCTTATTCTACTTATTACTCTGAAGAAGAGCTTAATGAAATTATGGACCAGACGGAAGGGATCTATTACGGGATCGGCGCCTATATCAGTTTGGATCTTGCGACAGGACTCGGAAAGATCAGCGGCGTGATTGCAGGTACTCCTGCAGAGGCGGCTGATTTAAGGGAAGGCGATCTGATTTATTTGATCGACGGAGAGAGTGCGGCAGGATTAGAACTTTCGGAAGTAGTGAGCAGGATCAAAGGAGAGGAAGGCACTACGGTTCATCTGACCTTAGTAAGAGAAGGGGAGAAGGACTATGTGGAAAAGGATATAGAACGCCGTAAAGTAGAAAGCCCTACCGTAAAGTATGAAGTTTACGACGATCACACCGGATATATCCAGATCACGGAGTTTGACGACGTTACGGTAGATCAGTTTACAGAGGCGCTTGCCGTATGTAAAGGTTCGGAAGTGAAAGGTCTGATACTGGATCTGAGGAGTAATCCCGGGGGAAATTTAACCGCAGTGGTAGAAATTGCGAAACAGCTTTTGCCGAAAGGCATGATCGTATATACGGAGGACAGGAACGGAGAACGTACCGAATATGTCTGTGACGGTGAAAAACAGATCAATATTCCTATGGTAGTGCTCATCAATGGTAATTCGGCAAGCGCTTCGGAAATTTTGGCGGGAGCCATTAAAGACTATGGGATCGGGACGCTGGTAGGCACCACTTCTTACGGGAAAGGCATCGTACAGCGGATCATCGGCCTGCAGGATGGTTCGGCGGTAAAATTGACGGTAAGCAGTTATTTTACGCCAAAAGGGAATAATATACATGGTATCGGAATTGAGCCGGACATTGTCTGCGAATTTGACAGTGAGAAATATTATGACGATAATGTTGACAATCAGTTGGAAGAGGGAAGAAAAGTACTGAAGGAGCTGATAGAAAAGGGAAATTAGAAATGTTATTTAATTCCTATATTTTTATATTTGTATTTTTACCGGTCGCCTTGGGCGTATACTATGGGCTGAATCATTGGAAACAATATAAAGCGGCTATGGCGGCGCTTGCAGCGCTTTCCGTTGTGTTTTACGGGTATAATAATCCGGGCTATGCGCTGATCCTTTTGGGCAGCGTTGTGGTAAATTATGTGCTGCATACCGTTTTGCTAAAAGAGAATCAGGCGGTTTTTCAAAAAACCTGCCTGATTTTTGGCATTTTGTTTAATTTAGGGCTGTTAGGGTATTTTAAGTATCTCGGATTTTTTATAAAAAATATAAATGCATTGTTTGGCGGGACGTTTTTGGTACCTTCGATTGCCCTGCCGCTGGGAATTAGTTTCTTTACTTTTCAGCAGGTGTCGTTTGTCGTTGACAGTTATTATAAAAGGATGCCCCGGTATGGCTTTATCGAGTACGCTCTTTTTGTATCCTTTTTTCCCCAGTTGGTAGCGGGGCCTATCGTACTGCACAGCGAGATGCTTCCGCAGTTTGGCGATGAGGCAAAAAAGAAACTTAAGTTTGAAAATTTGGCGGCCGGCCTCCGTTATTTTTCAATGGGACTGGCTAAAAAAGTACTCGTTGCCGACAGCCTTGGAAAGATCGTGGACGCCGGGTTTCAAGATATATGGGCCCTTGACAGATGGGGGGCCGTCAGTGTGATGCTTGCTTATACTTTGCAGATTTATTTTGACTTCAGCGGTTATTGCGATATGGCGATGGGGCTTGGAAGATTCTTTAATATCGACCTGCCGGTTAATTTTGATTCCCCATACAAGGCTGGGAACATCGCGGAATTTTGGAAGAGATGGCATATGACGCTGACCAGATTTTTCACTACTTATCTTTATATTCCGCTTGGCGGCAGCAGGAAGGGAAAGTTAAGGACGTATCTGAATATTATGATTGTTTTTACGGTGAGCGGATTATGGCATGGAGCTGACTGGAGTTTTGTCTTGTGGGGGATACTGCACGGTGCGGCGCAGGTACTATATCGGTGTGTGGAAGGAAAGATCCGGATACAGAAGTGGCTGGGGTTTTGCCTCACCTTTGGATTTGTCAACGTTACATGGGTCTTTTTCCGTGCAGAATCTATCGGACAGGCCTTCAGCCTGTTTGGGAGGATGCTACGGGGCGGAAACGGCAGATTTCCTTTTATGAGGCTGGGTATTTTTCTGATTTTGATGGCGGTCATACTGCTATCGAAGAATACGCATGAATATGTGAAGGAGAAGACGCTGACATGGAAGGCGGCGGTAGCGGATATCGTATTGTTTGCCGCGTCGGTATTTTCCCTTTCTCAAGTATCTGCTTTCTTGTATTTTAATTTTTAAGAACTTAAAGTTCTTACATGACATGAAAATGTCATGTTTGAGAAAGGGTTTTAAATCTGGCATTTCTTATCCTGATTTATACGCCTGTTAAAGCAGGCAGATGGGAGTTAGCGTGAGAAGTGCTTCTAGCCGCTCGCAGTAGAGGCTGTTTGGCGGAGAACTTTTAAGTTTTACCCGGGGAAATGCTGAAAACAGGCGTTTTTCATCAAAATTTGTGATTCCGCAAAGTGGAATCATGGCGGTTGGCATGATAGAATTTCAGGGAAACGGGAGTAAAGGCGTTATGTCGTGCAGGAAATTTGTGTGGATAAATTTAATAGGGATATTCAGCCTGCTTTTGATTGGCGGGGCGGTGGTCTTTACAGTTGATCCTTTTTATCATTACCACGGGCCTTGGTTTAACCTGCCGGTCGTGTTGTATAATGAAATTTATCAGACGCCCGGAACGGCAAGGAACTTTAATTATGACAGCGCGATAGTGGGCAGTTCCATGACGGAAAACTTCCGTGCTTCATGGTTTGACGAAGATTTCGGATGGGATACTGTTAAACTTTGCTATGAAGGGGCGGGGACGGATGACTTGAAAGCGATTCTGGAGCAGGTATATAAAGGAAACCGGCAGGTAAAGAATATCCTGCTTACTATAGACGATTATCAGATGGTTTCAGACAGCAGTACGGTTGCAATAGAAAGACCGGAATATCTTTATAATGAAAATCCTTTTGACGATGTTTATTATCTGTTTAACAGAGACGCATTAAAGGCTTCGCTTTGCAGGATCGGGGACGGTATCGGCGGGAAGGGATACGAAGTGGACGACGCTTATAATTTCAGCGGAAAGTATGAATTTTCCAAGGCGCAGGTGCTTCGGGACGCAAGGCCGTTTCGGGAAAATATGAAGGCGAATCCTCCAAAAGAGGAGACGCCTGAGGATGCGTTTTTGCAGGCATGTGAGGATAATATGGAAAATCTGGTGCCGTTTGTGGAAACACATCCGGAAACGGAATTTATCGTAGTTTTTTCGCCTTACAGCATTATGAATTGGGAAAAAAAGGTGCTGGCAGGGACGCTGAAAGCCCAGCTTCGGGCCGATGCCTATGTGATTGGGGAGTTTCTTTCGTATGAGAATGTGCGGGTATTTTATTTTCAGGACGAGTATGAGATGATAACCGATCTGGACCGGTATATGGATACCTGCCATTATAAGGAGGAATATAATCATTATATCGAGCAATGCATCAGGGACGGAAAAAATGAGGTTACGGAGGAAAATTACAGAGAGCGGATCGAAAATATGTATCGGATTGTGAGCGGGTATGATTTTGAAAGCATATGGGATGGGGAGGATATTTTTATGTAAAAGCTTTAGAATTTGAATGTTATTAGAATATTACTATATTGCTGTTTTACTGTATGAAATGAATATTGTATAATATTTATTATCGGATGCGAAAAAATTATTGATATGGTAAAAATATGGGAAGGGGAGATAATTTATGTTTAAACGGCTATTAACATGTTTGATTGCGGGCTGTTTGGTGTTTGAAGCACCTGTGTCAGTTTATGCGGCATCGCCGAATGCCGATACAGCAATGGGAGGCAGTGTAGAAGAAGAAAAAGAGACTTCGGAAGAAAATAATGAAAATATTTCGGAAGATGAAATGGCGCCGGAAGAAACAGGAGAGAGTAAGGAGGGAGAGACGTTTACAGTAGAGTCGTCTGAAACAGGCGGGGATCTTATGGAAGAAGTTACATCAGAGGAAGTTCTGCCAGAAGATGATACGGAAGAGCTGCCGGAAAGTATGGCGGAAGACAGTATTTCGGCCGAAGAGTCAATAGAAGATACTGTAAGTGCGGAAACGGAAGAAAGTATCGATTCGGAAACGGAAGAAAGTATGGATTTGGAACCGGAGAGTGTGCCGGAAGAAGGTGTTTTGGAGGAACAGGGAGTTTGTATAGAAACTGCTTCCGAGGAAGTTCCTGCCTTGAAATATGGGGAGACGAATACTGTAACAATTGCAGCAGATAATGGTGCATTTATAAAGTGGTGGTATTCTTTTACGGCGCCGGAGGACGGGTATTACAATTTACATGCTGACAGAGACTATATAGTGTTAGGGTTAGGTTTAGATTTGGGCGTTGTTTCAGCTAATCATTTGAATTTCAGAAATTTGTATATCGGTTTTATGGAAGAGGGAGAAACGGTATATTTTTATTGTACAAACGGATCGTCTGAAGATATTGTGGTAAATTTAACATTGCAGAAGCCTACAGTTTTTGAGGCTGTAAAACAGGAGGAAAAATATTGTTTTGATACAGAAAAATATGTGTTTTCTGTATTGCCGGAAATGGGATATAACACGATACGCATTCAGGCTTCTATAGAGGCAAAGGAAGGGAAAAATATAGAAGATTCTTATAAAATAATTGCTGCTTACCAAAGAGTAGACTCTGGTACGGGCTATGGGGGAGCTGCAATCCTTAGGTTGAAAAGTGAGCAGAATTATCAAGATGAACATAAAAGTGTGGTAAGCAGCAATAGTGTATACAAACTATCTTTTATCCTGCAGGACGAGGCGGACAATGTTCTTGAAGTATATGATGGGAATATTGTACTCCAGGCAAAAAAGACTGACGAGGAAATTGTGATATATGACACTGCTGTTACGGAAAACAGTATCACCTTTGATATGGAGGCAATTGTAAGTAAATCTTATGCCTGTTATTATGCGCCGGTAGATGGCTCGGAGGAAGAAAAATGCCAGTATGTGTACAGAGGCTGGGACTACTTTAGCATTACGGATTTGAAACCGGACACGGAGTATTACTTCCGTTTTGTGAATTCTTATAGTGCTAAAACAGTATTTGAAACAAGAGCAGCCACTGCGTCTACTACGACAAAAGCAGTATACAGTATTGATACAGATGAAAATAGCGGACTGCCGGTGCTGAGGGCGGATATATCCGGTTATACGGGAAGTGAGACAGAGGGTTGGTTTTGGCATGAATATACGGATGCGCTGGGCAAAAAACAGGCTGCTGGTTTAATGATACCTTTAAATGCTTCTGAAACAGGGGAGGATGTGGGAAAAACAGGAACTGCTGAAAAAAAATTTGCGTTTGTGGAAGATGTATTAGAAGCAGAGACATCATATGATATTACTGTGTGGGTAAAAATAGGGGAGTTGATTTTACAGAAAGAAACGATGGAAATAACAACTCCGAAGGCACCGGCTGCTATCCGGAATCTTAAATTTATGCTAGATCAGGAAAACGGAGGCGTAAAATATACAGTAGAAGCAGATGGCATAGAAAACGACATACTTTATGGTAAGTTATATTATAGGCAGCAAGGAATGAAAGGAAGTTATAACTCACAAAGAGTAAGCTTATCTGATGAGAACCCGCAGACAATGGGAAACATAACCGGTTTGCAAAATGGCGCTACGTACGATTTTGTTTTATTATTCAATGGCGTTAAAAAGGAAATGAGTGTAACGGTTGGTACGGCCGATATAAAATTGACTCAAATAGATGAGGGTGAAATCAATGCTTTTGATATTGCAAGGACATATAGGCTGGAAAGTGAATCGGAATTGGAAGAGAATTATTCTTTAACGCTTTTCTATTGGAATAATCTCTATGATGCATATTCTGAAATATTACAGGCTTCATTGAATGTGGGGAATGAATATCAAGCAGAAATAAAGACAGCATCATCCGGCTTCATATTTGAAGCCGGTACGGACTATGAGTTGAAATGGGAATTGAAAAGTGATTCTGAAAAAGTTTATACATTTTGCGAATCAATACATACAAAAAATGCAAATATTTCATGGGAAGTTATAGAAAGTAATTATCGTTTACGAAAGTATGAGGTGGCATTGGACAGTAGGGATGTTGCCAATTTTGAAGATTTTTCCCTTAATTTAGGTGCATATATCAAGAGGTTGGACAGTACGAATGGCTATCCGGTGAAGGCTGATTCTGTATTTTTATCTAGCAACGCTGGGTATCATCATAAGATTTGGTTTTCAGGGTTAGAACCTAATACTACTTATGAAGTTTTTTTACAATCAGTTAGTGGCATCGAATATGGGACAAATACCTTTACGACATCTGCAGATACAAGACAGATAAATGTAACGAATATCAATACGGCGGTTCATGAGGCAACGCTAAATTATTTGCTTACCGGAGATATATCGGCAATGTCGACCTATGTACTCTGTTATTTAAAGGAAAAGGGGGCAGAAAATGCGTGGGAAAGAGCAGGAATCCAGTACTATAATAATGTAAACGGAGATCAAAAAAACCAGATGAATATTTCGTCATATAATGGTGCAGAATTAAAGGCTGGTACTACCTATGAATATCAAATTGGTTTTGGAGGATCTGATAATACAGAATTGTCGAAGTTAGATAAGACTGTTACAGGAGAATTCAGTACAAAGAATCCGGATACAGAGAATCCATGTACATTGGCAGAAGTAAACATATCTGCGTATTTTACAAAGGCAGAGGTAAGGGCAGTTTTAAGCGGTAATGTTTGTAATGATGATTCTTATCTTCATTTATTTTATAGGAAAAAAGGAGCTTCTGACTGGATACATGAATCTCCACAGCCCATCAGTGAGAATATTTCCTATTACAATATGATGATTACGGGATTGAAAGCGGACACGGTTTATGAATATGCCGTGGTGATTATGGATGATTATACTTGCGACAATCCAAATGAAGCGGAACAGGATGACAGAAAAATACAGGGTGAGTTTTCTACTAAAAAAAGCGAATATACGCTGGAGTTTGAAACAGATGAGGCAAAGACTACCGACAGTAAGGCAGTTGTGCAGGTTGCCGCAAAAAACAGTACAAAAGACGAGGTGGTTAAAGTTGAACTGACGTTAAATGACCATCAGAAACAAACGGTTCTGCTAAGGCAGTCGGGAGATTATAAAAGAGAAGTTTCTTTTACGGATCTGACCGGAAATACAGAATATACAATTATTAAAGCGGTATTAAGCGTATTGGAAAATGGCAGTTATACAGTGATAGCGGAATTGGACTGTAATTATAAGTTTATGACTAAGGAAGCCAAAATTCCGAAGACAATCGTGCTCTCTGAAAAGAAAATTACTCTAAATGCTGCTTATACAGGAGAATATTTCAGCGGTTATCATGAAGGGTATAACAGTAAGACGCTGAAGGCGACGGCAGTGCCTGCGACAGCGGCGGCAGATGTGATCTGGAGCAGTAGTGATGAAACGGTAGCGACGGTGGAAAATGGACGGATCAATGCACAGGGGATTGGTACCACAATAGTGACAGCGCAATCCATATATGATCCTGACGTGAAGTCAGTCTGTGAGATAACGGTGAAGGATTGTGTAGTCGGTTACATGGAAGAAAATATTCTCCGAACTTTTGACAGATATGATACGGAATATCCTATTTATAAAAACGATGATGTGGGAGGTTTGGGACTTTATGAGCGTGATGGCAAGGGAAATGTGACGTTACTTTCCGGTTATGCGGTAATACCTGTCCGTTCAGGTATTGTTTCATGGGGCAATGGAAAACTGTATGCGTTGTCATCAGGCGTCACAGATGTTATTTTTGAAAAGGATGGATACAGGGCGAAGATTGCCGTCCGCGTAACGGCGGAAGGAAAAGGCTTTGGCATCACAGCTTTTACAGCTTCTAGGAATAAGTACCCGGCTGTCAAAGAAGCGGATGGAAGTTTTACATTGGCATATACACAGGGAATTACTTATATGGCAGAGGGGGAAATTAGTCCAAACCAGCCTTTTCATCCTCAGGACTATAAATGGAGTATTTCGGATGAGTCGATAGCGGAGGTGAGCAGCGAGGGAGTGGTTACGCCTAAAAAGGCAGGTACTGTAAAGTTGAAAGCAGTGCCTTTACGCTATTATACGATAAATGACAAGCCATATAAAAATAAAGAAGCAGTTATTACATTGCATATTAAAAATTTGCCTGCACAGAATGTTTATGAACCTATTTACGCGCTGGCAAATATCAATACCCGGATCGGCGATGTGAACTTCCCTGAGAGCTGGGGGAAAGGATGGTCTTGGAAATATCCGGACACGCCGCTTGTAGTAAACGGCGTTTATACGGATAACTGTTATTCATTTGAGGCGGTTTATGACGGTACGGAAAGTTATCCGGATGAAACCACTATTCCAATATATATTGGGAAGATAACAGGGGCTGTTACGGATGAAGTGATCGGAAACAGAGGGGAAATTGCACATAATCAGGTATTGGAAGTTGGAAACGGGGATGCTTTGACGCTTAAGGTTACCCCTGAGTGTCAGGGAAGAATAAATGCCGATTCTTATGATGTAGAAATTCCTTCTGTAAACGGACTTATTATTACGGAGAATGAAGACGGAAGTTTTAATATCAAGGCACAGAAAAAAGGCAGCTATACATTAAAGCCGATAATCAGGGAAAAGAGTACAAAAGAGGTTTTAGCTAAAACAAGTTATAAGATCAAGGCAGTAGCAGAAAAACAGGCAGGTTCCGTTATTTTGACCAGCGATACGGAAGGAATAATCATCGATGGCAATACGGTTATTTTGGAAAAAGCGGAGAGTAGAAAAGAGTTTACGCTGAATGCGGTAGTAAAAGACCGCTATGGCGAGGCGCTTACTACGGCCCTTACATGGAAGAGCACAGATAAAAAGGTGGCATCAGTATCCAAAAAAGGAGTACATTCTGCCAAGGTGAGTGTAAAGGGTGAAGGCCATACTGTTATTACGGCAACTGCAAAGGATGCGGCAGGAATAAGTGCAGAAATAAAAGTGGAAATACAAAACCATATGCCTCGTGTAGATACGCAGAAAGCAACAGTAAATGAAAACGTATTTTAATCCCCCATCTGAGATGGGGAGAATGGAATAAGCAGTAGCGTTGCCTAGAGCACCAGAAAAAACCTCCAATGATATAATGAAGTGGGTTCGCAGCCACGACAAAAATCAAAGGAGGTATCCATGAATGGATAATCAAAGTATACAACATACACGGTGGAATTGCACGTATCATATAGTGTTTATTCCGAAGTACCGGAAAAAGGTAATGTACGGAAGTAATAAAAAGGACTTAGTAGAGATCATCAAAAAGCTATGTGAGATGAAGGGAATACAGCTTATCGAAGGGAAGGTATGTGTGGATCATATTCATATGTACGTAGCAATACCGCCTAAGATGAGTGTGTCAGAAGTCATGTCATATCTGAAAGGGAAGAGTGCACTGATGTTTTATGACAGACACCCGGAGATGCGGACAAAGTGGGGAGAACGGCATTTGTGGGCAAGAGGATATTATGTGGCAACAGTGGGAAATGTGAATGAGGAAACAATCCGAAATTATATTCGGGAACAAGAGGAAAACGATAAGCTGGAGGAAAGCAATAAGTAAAAGAGCCTCCGCCGGAGGCAACCAGTACTAATGGTGCTTGCGAACCCGCCTCTGGCGGAACCAGTAACAGACCCCGGAGGGGTTATAAATAAACCCCCATTTGAAATGGGGGTTGCTAACTTAAATTGTTTGATACATATGGTGAAATAGCTGCAGATTATTATGTAAAAAAATATGTGTATGCTGAGCAATCCCTTGAAACAATGCCTGAAGTTAAGTATGACGTAGTCATCTATTTTGAGGGGTATATTGTGTGTTGGGAGTTATCATCGAAGGTCAAGGATGGAAGTTTATTAAAGACATCTGTTGAAGATGAAACGAGAATTCTTCATATTATTCCAGGTATTGATGGGGATATCAAAAAATGTTATCTTGATAGCGACAATGCTGCTATTAAAATAAAAGTTATATGTTTAAAAGATTATGTTACACAGAAATGGGGAATAACGTTGCTTGACCAATAAATATAACGAAGAGTATACTTGTAAAAGGAAGTGTATTGGCAACATTTTGGCAACAAAAAATCAGCAAGCCATAATAAATGATGTAATTGAAGTAAAAAAGAGCGTGTATTTACACAAAATTTAAATAAAAGAAGTTAAGAACAACAAAGAACACACCGAGTTCGAGTGATGAAAAATTTTACAAATATTATTTTGATTATTTCATTTGGATAAAATGAGTCTGCCAAAGCGGACATGGGGTATAAAAATGATAAGATTAATAAAAGGTGACATTACGAAACTTGATTGTGTTGAGGCAATTGTAAACGCTGCAAACAGCAGCCTTCTTGGCGGCGGAGGTGTGGATGGAGCGATTCATAGGGCGGCAGGGCCTGAACTTCTGTCGGAGTGCCGTCTGCTTGGCGGATGTAGAACAGGGCAGGCTAAAATAACGAAAGCATATAAGCTTCCGTGTGAATATGTCATCCATACTGTGGGGCCGGTGTGGAATGGGGGCAGTCATAATGAAGACAAGCTGCTTATGGACTGTTATCATAATTCTTTGGAATTGGCGGGGAAGAAGCAAATCAGGACGATTGCGTTTCCGTCCGTCTCTACGGGAATTTATGCTTTTCCGGTAGAGAGGGCGGCAAAAATAGCAATCGGTACAGTGAAAGAATACTTAACCGAACATAAGGGGATATTTGATATGGTCATGTGGGCGCTGTTTGATGATAAGACAGAGGCGGCATATAAGGAGGCCGCCATGCAGATATTGGAAAATGAGGAATGGGAATGAAGAAAAAATATTATTTGATAGATACGGAGAATGTTGGGGACAGATGGAGTGTGCAGAGGGAAATAATGCGCTGGATCAGCAGTTAATGGGAGTATTGTCTTATTTGATTGCTATTCATCCGAATGCAGAATGTACAGTATTTCTAATGACAAAGGTTATACGGATGCCACTAAGTTTTGGAAACAGAGAGGTATATGTATAAATAGGGTTGGATCCGATACCAAAAAGAAGAAAAAGAAAAAAGAAGCGGCGGTCTGCCCCTGAATGTGAATATTTGCATTCAGGGGCAGTTTCCTATCAGGAATGGAAGGCGATATTTGACGGAGAAATGTCTTTGGAGGCATTTCTCATCTTATATAAGGGAATTTTTTTGCCGGAGGAATCTTGTGGTGTCCAAGTATATTTTGGATTATTTCAGCTTAAATTCCTGATACAGGCTTTCTAGAAAATCGTTATTTTCCGTAGATTTTTTAAGGTCGTCATAACGTGTTGTCCGTCAAATTAGATGCACCAGCCCCATGCAGATTAGTCGCGTCTGATCT
>OFGL01000182.1_pt1 | contig 63871 bp, 61 predicted proteins | sample 1521801 | NCBI WGS metagenome assembly OFGL01 (sample SAMEA3504085, study PRJEB24116) | mouse gut metagenome | biome: mouse gut; feature: mouse-associated habitat; material: faeces | place: Denmark | collected 2011 | reverse complement strand
AATACTCGTTCCAACAATTGTCTGCAATATTATAATCCCATTACACCATGTAAATACAGGAGAATACTACCGTACACTACTTCAGACATTGGTATGCTTCCGATTTAAATAAGAAGGGAGTTGACTCGGTTATAATTCAGGATATTTTAGGGCATGAATCCTTCTCAACAATACAAAGAAATTTCATTAAACAGCAATTTATCGGTTGAAGACATAAGCACAGACTTTACAGCCCCGGCCAATGTGGCTCTCTCCGTTTTTAAATGCGGAAGTATCTTGTATCTGGATGTGTCAATAGATACGAATGCCGTGGGAAAAGATGATTTTGTAATAAACATTCCAAGAGGCATGGAAATCCGTCCGGGTACAGCAATAGCCGAAAATTACAGCGGCTGGGATAGTTCTTCCCAGATGCAGATACCTGTAAGTACAGATTCTCATTACCTTGTCATACGGGCCAGCTTTGCGAAATATAGGTACGTCTCCTTTAATTTCGTCTGTTTTTTAAGGCATCACAGTGATTAGCCATAAGGCCTCAGAGATTTCAGACCTTATAAACCGCAAATATTTCGCCCTCCCATATCGTGCTGCTGCCTTCATTGTTAAAACTCTGGGTTATACTGCCGTCTGCCCCTATGCCGACAGGCGCACCGATTGACTTATCCAGATTCGAAGGATGGTAACGCCTGCATTGTATGATACCCATGACGGACTGGGAGGGACGATATCCGGCAGGAACCGTGAAAAGAGCAGTTTTTGTATAAAAATACACGCCTGCACAGACGGCCTTAACTATCACAAAGTTTCCGCATTTAAAGCACATTCCCCTGTTTAAGAAGCTTTCCACCGAACAGGCAGGATTTACCTCAAGGGTGGACGAACTGAACCCGCTTAAATTGCTGTTTATAGTACCAGCGGAAAAATCAGACCTGTCTCGAAGTCCTCTGATGATTCACACAAAATAAAAAATCGCAAAGCAAAACACTCATTCCAAATATTTGTTCGTAACATTACATTCCCATTATATCATGCAAATGCAGGAGAAAATAACGATATGTTTGAAGACTATAATAATTCCAGTAATGCCTGTGATAACATAATTTCTAAAGAACATATTTTTAATAGTATATTATGTACCATGGATAAATCACTGAATAAAAATCAAATTACCATGTTATCAAATGCATTATCATGTACTTTTGAAAATATCGGTTTTCACCAAGATAAAAATATGCTCAGCACATACGTTGTAGATAATGATACACTAATTCACGGTTTTATGCTTGTTAAAAAAATGGCTGGCATAAAAGAATCAAGCCTGAAAGCATACGCTTTCACTATATACAAATTTTTAGAATATTGCAAAATGGATCTTAAAAAAGTAGGCACTAATAACATACGATGTTTTTTACTAATGTGTGAAAAAACAATGAGTTTATGCAGTGTTGATAATATCAGAAGAAATTTAAATACGTTTTTTCAATATTTAGAAGATGAAGATTATATCCCTAAAAATCCATGCAGAAAAATTCCGCGAATAAAAGAAGGGAAAAAAGTAAAAAAATTTTATACCGATTTAGAAATCGAAACAATGAGAGATTCATGCAAAGACATTAGAGAATTGGCTCTGATTGATTTGCTTATATCAACCGGAATCAGAATATCAGAAGTAAGTAAAATTATGATTTCTGATATAGACTGGGAAGAAAGAACAATACTAATTCATGGGAAAGGGCAAAAAGAGCGAATTGTCCCTATTACAATAAGATGCAAAAAACACTTAAAAGATTATATTGAAAGTAAAGAAAATGATTCGGATTACGTTTTCTCTTCGCTTCGGAAGCCCTATGGAAAATTAAGCAGAGAAGCAATCAGCAAGATAATCAAAGACATTGGTAATCGGGCAGGCTTGCAGAATATTACCGTACACTGTTTCAGACGTTGGTTTGCTTCCGATTTAAACAAGAAGGGAGTTGACCCGGTTATAATTCAAGAGATTTTAGGACATGAATCCTTCTCGACAACACAAAGAAGCTATCTATCAAAATCAACGAAAAAAGCGAAACATGCAATTGATACATTTGCTCTATAATAGAATAACATTTCTTACGATTTTCCAATTTATTGAACCTGTAGATTATAGTCCTGCAGGATTTTTTATGTATAGAAATTTCAGAAAAATTAGATTCATAATTTTAAGCATAAAAAGCAAAAAGAGGGATAAATAAAATTCTATGCAAATTATGTAATCTGTAACAACTTAACAGTTCTATAAACCAGAACTTTCGTCACAGATAATTAAATAGTTCGTTAATATGCTTAATATGATAATCTGCAAATTGAATGATAGATTTTCTCTGTTCAGCATTTTTCGTTTCAAGCATTTCAGAAAAGACGGTACTCATTCCTGCTTTCTTCGCACCACATAATTCATTTGAGCCACCATCTCCAACAAACAGACATTGCTCCGGGAATACATTCAAACGTTGCATTGCTAACTCATAAATTTGCCTGTCAGGTTTTAATAATCCTACATTGCACGAAAAGATAGAATCATCAAAATACCTGTATAATGGTGATTGGTTCCAATACTTACAATCAATGCAATCCGCATTACTGATTAGCCCCAATTTGATATCCTTTAATTTTAATTTTTGTAAAGTATCCAGTACTTCTTTCGATATCATTTTTAGAGCATTTTTCATTCTCTGTTCACGGGCAAATAAAACCTGCTCTTTTTGAACAGCGCTAACTTTAAACGGCATAAGAGATATTATCTTATCTATAATTTCTATTTCAGTTTTTACGAAACCCAAAGCTCTTTCGTGATACAGTATATCGTTCTCAGCGTATTGTTCCCACTCGCTGACAGACAAGTTTAAAATATCGTATTCATTGTTTGTTTTTTCATATGCAGGAACGATCAAAGTGAAAAATAAATCAAAATATATTGCCTTTATCATTTCTTCTCCTATAACTTCCAATCTATATATTTGATTACAAAATCTTTTTCTGCCATTTACAATGTATATTTATAAGTCATTTCCCATTGGGTCATAATTCCGAAAAGGGAGTAAAATAATCAGTTAAAATTGGTATGTGCGTTTCCACTATTTTTATTTCTTTCAATTCTTCCTTTGAAAAAAATTTAAGTTCAATTGACTCTTCACTACATTTTAAATCGGGCATTTTTTTAAGAGTAGTTGTGTATAAAGCCATGATAGACCTGATAACATTACCATCTGGGTATGCAATAATGATAGAGGGGTCATCATATAATTTACAAAATTTAATATCTTCATCAGATAATATAATTCCCGTTTCTTCAAAAGTCTCTCTTTTCACACATTCCAATAAAGTTTCATTGAGTAATAATCCACCACCAATGAAGGCCCATCTGTTACTGTCTTTTCGTGACTCAAGCAATACTTTGCCATTATAATTAATTAGGATGGTGGAACCTATATGATTTGGTTTGTTTGGTGCAGGTGCATTTAACTGTTTATAATAAAAAGCCGCTTTTCCCATTGTAATCATCTCCATGACACGATATTTGTCGATTTGAGTATAGCATACTGTTAAAAGTAATGCAATTTCATGGCATACAGATTATTTTGGGTTATGAAGGGATGAAATTTAAATAAAATCAAATGAAATATGAAACGTATGATGTTAATGAAAATGTGTTGAAAGCTGCACGTCAAATTATCGATATGGGTGTGCTCACAAAGAAGAGTTTTGATGATTGTCAACATATATCCTCATAATATAATTTGAAGATCCAATAAAAAAAGAAACCCCATCATTCCAAGGTTTCCTTTTCTCACTGCGGGAGATGGGACTTGAACCCACACGTCTATACAGACACAAGATCCTTAGTCTTGCCTGTCTGCCAATTCCAGCACTCCCGCATATCGCACAGTACCTTTATGTACCTTCCCCATATCATGAAGAAATCGCGACTGCAAAAAAGATAATAGCATTTCATAAGATCAAAGTCAATATATTTTTTAAATTTTTTTAGATTTTTTTAGATTTTTTATTTTTTTTACAGTTCTGTAAATGCGGCCGTTAACGACGCCGGCAATACCGGACTGCCGCAGGGCCGGAAACAGGCATGATTTCTGATCCTTCATCGCGTTAGAACTGAGGGCAGGACAGCCCTTGGCGGGCGTACTTGAACCTTTGGCCATGTCTGCGGCGCCTTACACCGCCAAAATGTCGCGGGCCACAGGCGTATAGAAAAGTTCCGCTACCTGCGTCCGGTCGGCGGTCTGGCCCAAGATCCACATCAACTTTGCCACAACTGCTTCGGTGGTCATATCGTAAGCCTCCAGTATGGGGAGGTTTTGTTTGATGCTGCTGCCCACATGGTACACGGACAAGTCGCTGCCTTCGTTCTCTACCTGCGTGGTCATGACTACTGTTTTACCGGCTGCCAGCCCTCTTTTTACGGTTTCATAATAATCTCCGGCATGATAAGAGGGAAGGCCGCCTACGCCGAAACTTTCGATGATCAGCGCATTGTTCTGGCTGAGGAGATATTCGGCCACGCCGCAGCCGATTCCGGGGACCAGTTTGAGCAAAGCTACCTTAGGATCGACAGTGTCGTAAAACCGGACCGGGGAAGGAACTTCCCAGTGGATATAGCGAATGATCCTGCCGTCCCTGACCAGTCCCAAAAGAGGGTAGTTGATGCTTGAGAATGCTTCAAAGCTTTTGCTGCGTGTTTTTCTGGCTCTGGTTCCCATAATGATCTTGCTGTTGAAGACCAGCATGACTCCGGGCAGATTTGATGAAGCCACGGTAAAAGCGTCCCGGAGGTTTTGTTTGCTGTCCGTAGTTTCAAAGCCGATCGGCTTTTGGGCGCCGGTGAGTATGATCGGTTTAGGGCTGTTTTGGACCAGATAACTTAAGGCGGCAGCAGTATAGGCCATAGTATCCGTACCATGGCTGATCACAAAACCGTCGTATTCATAAAACCGTTCCTGAATGGCAGATGCGATCCGCACCCAGTGTCCGGGCTGGATATTCGTGCTGTCCAAACTAAAGAGCTGGATACATTCCGCTTCGCAGATATCGAAGATGTCGGGAATATAGCGCAGTAACTGTTTGCTGGTAAGCTCCGGTTCCAAACCGTTTTCCCCCATTTCTGAGGCGATCGTGCCGCCGGTGCCGATGAGAAGTATCCGTTTTTTCTTCATTTTTGTAATCCGCCTTTCTGCGCCGCTTTATTGCACAGGCCCGTAAGCCTGCTATAATTAAAAATGCTCTTTTGCAATTTTTTGCCGGTTGAAATGCTTTGATTATACCCGTTTGCCAAAAGAAATGCAATGAAAAACGCAGCTGTAAAATACCTGCCGGCAACATATGCATAATAATCATTGACCGCCTGTCTTTTTATGAAGTATAATAGTGCTTGATTACATAAACTAAAGTTCGTGATAAGGAAGAGAGGGAAACGTTTTGAGACAATTTTTTGGTATGAGCCAAAGCGGAGATCTGCAGGAGGCAGTCAGGGGATTGAACCATCCGCAGCTGATCATGCTGTTATCCAACAGTGATCAATTTGAAGCGCATGTAAAAAAGTTGGAGGAGCTTTATCCTAAAGTTCCGAGCATCGGATGTATCGGCATGAGCTACGATACAAGAGTAGTGGAAAAGGGCGTGGGAGTCGTAGCTTTTTACGACGGCGTCAGTGCGACGGCAAATGTGCTGGAGGAAGTATCCACCATGCCGGTCAAATATATTGAGCGGCTGGAACAGGACGTACATAAGATCGATGCCTTCAGCGATAATACCATATGCATTGATTTTTGTTCCGGCAACGATGCCTGTGCGCTGACTACGATATATAGTCTGTTAAAAGGAAAAAATATTTCGCTCGTAGGCGGTACGGGCGATGCGGGAAAGGTTTCTGCAAACGGCAGGATCTATGAAGACGCGGTAGCCTATGCGCTTGTCAAAAACGAGCACGGCAAGGTAAAGGCTTATAAAGAAAATATCTATCATCAAATGGGCAATTACCGTTTTATAGCCTCTAAAACGGACAAGGCGAACTATATCATGGGACAGTTGAACGGGATGCCCGCTAAACAGGTCTATCAGGAGATCCTCCAAATTTCGGAGCAGGAGATACAGACCCAGACATTTAAAAATCCTTTCGGAAGGTTATGCGGAGATGAGACCTGTATCATATCCATTAAAGAAGTGAGTGGGAACGCCCTGACCTGTTTCAGGCAGGTCAATGATTCGGATGTGCTGATCATGCTGGAACTGGGAGACTATAAACAGATCGTAAAAGATACGATCCGCGCCATCAAAAATGATTTTCCTAAGATTTCAGCGGTATTTTCCGTCAATTGCCTGTTCCGTTATCTGTTGTTCAGTGATAATAACTATATGGACGAATACCTGCAGGAGATGAGCGCGCTTGGCAATCATGTCGGTCTGGTCGGATATGGCGAACATTATAACAACCAATTTGTAAACCAGTCCATGACATGCGTCGTATTTGAATAAAAAGAGGGTTGAATAAAATAGATGCCTGCTTTAGCGGGCAGGGAGGTATAGAAATGAAATTAAAGAAAAATTCCCGCAGCAAAGCGAAGAGCCTGTATCCGGTAGTGTATGTTACGGAAAGCCTGAAGGATTACCAGCAGGCGCTTGTGCAAAGCGAAGTGGAGTCCCTTTATGAATTGAGCATGGTGAGCCAGTCCTTTGGAAACGTGTTGAAAGATTCTGAAAATTTCAGGGAAACATTACAGGGATTTGAAGAGACTTTTTCCAATATCAATGCAGTATCGGGACAGTTTGCATCTGTGAAGGAAGACATTTCCCAGTCTGTTATCCAGGCGCAGACGGAGGTAGAAGAGTTAAGAAGCAGTTCTGCAACGGTGGAGACTTATTTTGAAGAAATGAAGACTACCTTTGAAGCTTTTGAGATGTCTCTTAAAGAGATCAAAGGATGTATGAACAAGATCGTATCTATTGCGGACCAGACGAATATCCTATCTCTCAACGCCTCCATAGAAGCGGCAAGAGCGGGAGAACAGGGGAAAGGTTTCGCCGTAGTTGCGGAAGAGGTAAAGAGCCTTGCCGAAGAGATCAAGAATCTGGTAGCAGCAGTGGATGTAAGTATCGGCGACGTGGAGCAGGGAGCGGATCAACTGAGCGCCAGCATCCAGACCTCTCATGAGGCGTTAGAACAGAGCCTGTCCAAAGTAGACGATACCTACGAAGTGTTTGACAATATCACGCAGGCGGCAAACGGCGCGACCGAAGTGCAGACGCAGATCTATCAGGTTATCGATAGTTCAAAGACCGAACTTCAGACATTGAATAGTTTTTTTGAGATCATGAAAAAACGGTATCAGGAAGTGGTACAGCATATCAATCGTGCCAGCAACATGGGAACGACAAAGAGCGCCATGTTTGAAGACGTGGATAATATGCTGTCCCAGATCCCGGCAATCATTAAGGATTATAATTAAGCTCTGCATGGTTATCAAGGTAAGTGTTAAGGATGATTTTTATCGACAACGGCAGCAGCCAGAGGGACGGACTGTTGCCGTTATTTAGGAAAGGCATTTTCAAAAGATCTGAAAAAAAGCGGTACGGTTATCGTTAAAAATGCAGCCTTCTGCGTACCGCGTCCCGGAATCTTCTCTTGGAGAGGATCGTGATCAAAGCGATTTCTATGATGACGCATACTGTCAGTACAATGGCGGACCAGGAGAGCGCCGGATCGTTTCCCACAAAACGATTGATCAAAAGTTCGATACTTACACAAAGAATGGCTACGCCGCCAAACAGATAGACCGCGCTCGGAAGGAAAGTATGAGCTACTTTTTTTTCTAAAAGAGTAAATATTTCCGCTATGCAGAGGATAACGACGATGATGGGAAGGGCCAGAGAAAAAAACCACCGGTCCGAATGGGTCACATAAGTGATCATATAAAGATAGACCGCAATAGAGGCGCCGTCAGCGAGCAGGGAGACATAGATGGGAAACTTGGTATACACGATCGCCGGAAAAGCGGCCACCCATATGATGATACAGATTCCGATCACAAGCAGCGACCACATACTCTGGTTAAAAACCAAAAAATTTAAAAGACCGCAGGTCGCCGCGGTTGCACCGCATACAACGGACAAAAGGATAGCCCAGTCTTTTCTTTTTACGACCTCAACCTGTCCCATTTCTTCAGGATAAGGAGAGACTTTTTTTACATAAGGCAGTTCGTTCGGATTGATGACGGGGGTATTGCAGAGGGGGCAGGAAGTTAAAGAAGATTCCAGTTCTACTCCGCAGTTTACACAATAAGACATATTTTTTTCCTCTTTTCTATGTGGATTAGCTTAATATGAAATAGAAAATTTCACTGACCGGCTAATCTTCCATCTCACGATTACTTTCTATTTTTACATGGATACCGTCCTGTACAAGCTTACGGAAGAAGTACCGTTCCACGTCGCTTTCCCGGATGCTGCTTGCGAAATTGATAGTAAGGATATCTTCAAAACTGATAACGGCACAATTGGTTCTGGAAGAAAAGGGCTGTCCCATATAAATATCAAAACGTTCAATAAAAGGCTTCATGTCTTCGGGGACTTTTAACGCGCCCATATTCGTCAGCCCGGCAGAAGAATTTTTGTCCTGCACTTTCGTATAAAAAAGGCGGACGACGAAATCTTTGATAAAAAGAGGGATCACCCGGATCACAGGATTCTGCTGGGTAGCGGCGTTCGTTGTGATATCTCCCCGCAGAAATTTATCGTTGATATAATAGCGCATATAATAATGTACCTGCGTGATGATCTCCTCAAAAGTATAATCTCCAAGACGGGGATCGATGGAAGGATATACCATAGTGATGAAATTCCGCAGCGTTTTGGAGGGAAAAAATCTGCGTAGATTTACGGGCATCGCTATTTTTACAGGGCGCAGTTTTTTATGCCAGTCATGCTGCTGCTTCTGCAAAAGGGCATAGAGCAGACAGGCGTTCAGGTATTCCGTGATCGTGGCGCCGTAAGAGGAGGCGACCTTTGCCGTTTCCTTTACGGAAAGGATACCGTCGATGATATTGAGCGTGTAAAAAGGTTCTTTCGTCCCTCTGACGCGGTAGGTTTTCTCTCCCGGCCGTGCCGGGCGTACCTGCGCATTGGCGTACCGGATATAGGCGTCCTCCAATTCTTCAGGGTCGGGCGGTTCATCGACATCCAGTACAAAGCCGCCGCAGGAGATCCGGTTTCCTAAAAGACGCAGATAGACCGCCGTGATCGTTTGTAATACGCACATGCCTCCCGTACCGTCGCCCAGAGAATGATGGGCTTCTAAGGCAATGCGGCAGTGATGGTAATAGATGCGGATCAGGTAGCGGTTGTTTGCTTTAAAAGGCATCGGCATACAAGGATTTTTGATATCCGGCTGTACAAAAGGCCCGGGTCTTGCATTCGGCTCTAAATAGCGCCAGAACAGCCCCTTCCGTATCGCAGCTTTATAAGTAGGGAATCTTTTTAAGGCAATGTCTACCGCCTGCTGTAAGATCTCCGGACGTATTTCTTCTTTTAACAGGACGGAAAGCCTGTATACGGAGGAAAAATCCCTGCGCTGCAGGGTAGGGTATACGATTGCGGAAAGATCCAGCTTATACCATTCCCTCCGTTCGTTTCGGTTATTTTTATAAGAAGCCATAGGCACTCCTGAAATTTATCTTTTTTTTATAGCATGATACTATTTGCAAATCGCTATACAGGTATTATAATCTTAAAAAAACAGGAAGACAACAAATATTGGATTTTTATCCGGAGAAAGAGAGGAAGATATGGATATTACAAAAGAAATAGTATATGCGGGAGTAAACGATAAGGATATTGATCTGTTTGAATCGCAATATGTAGTAAAAAACGGTGTGTCATATAATTCTTATGTGATTCTGGACGAAAAAATAACGGTCATGGACACGGTGGATAAGCGAAAGAGCGGGGAATGGCTTGCCAATTTGGAGAAGATCCTCGGGGGAGAGAAGCCTTTTTATCTGGTGGTATCCCATTTAGAACCCGATCATGCGGGCAGTATCCTTACTTTTTTGGAAAAGTATCCGGACACTGTTTTGCTCGGTAACGCAAAGACTTTTTTATTTTTAGACCAGTTTTTTGCAGCCCTTCCTAAAGACACAAAGAAACAGACCGTAACGGAAGGCGAATGCGTCAGTTTAGGAAAACATACGCTGCAGTTCTTTTTTGCGCCTATGGTCCATTGGCCGGAAGTCATGGTTACTTATGAACAGACGGAAAAAGTGCTTTTTTCGGCAGACGGCTTCGGAAAGTTCGGTACGCCGGATACAAAAGAAGAGTGGGCGGACGAAGCAAGGAGATATTATATCAATATTGTAGGCAAATACGGCGCCTCCGTACAGGCGCTTATGAAAAAAGCGGGAGGACTTGAGATCCACACCATTGCGCCGCTCCATGGACCGGTGCTGCGGGAAAATCTGGGGTATTATCTGGAAAAATACGATATCTGGAGCAGCTACAGGCCGGAGGAGAGCGGCGTACTTATCGCGTATGCATCGATTCACGGTAATACGGCCGAAGCGGCAAAAAAATTGGAAGGGATGCTCCGTCATAAAGGCGTGGGGAAAGTAAAACTGACGGATCTTTCCAGAGACGATATGGCCGAAGCGGTGGCCGACGCCTTTTGCTATGATAAGATGGTTCTCGCCTGCGCCACCTATGACGGAGGATTGTTTCCCTGTATGGAGGACTTTTTGGCGCATTTAAAGAGCAAAGCGTATCAAAAGAGGACGGTGGCGCTGGTCGAGAACGGTACCTGGGCGCCGTTGGCGGGAAAATGCATGAAAAAACTGCTGGAAGAGATGAAAGAAATCAAGGTTTTGGAGAATATGGTGACGATAAAATCCGCCGTTAACGAGCATACTTTAGAACAGTTGGAAAATCTGGCGGACGAGCTTTCCCATTAGGAAACTTACGCCATATGAAAGAATGCGAAAAGACGCAGATAGGAGAGTTATGGCAAATCCGGAAAAAAGAAATCAGAGCCTGATGCAGCTTATTAAAAGAGTGCACGGGATATTGGAAAACGAGGATATTGAAAAGCACAGACAGTCACAGGACCATGTGGGAGCTATTTTTGGCGGAGGGAAGGATATTTTGATCAAAGACGCGGTCATTGACGGCATCCATGGAGAATGGGTAAGCGTTAATCGCGCGCATATGAAAAAATATATTATTCTTCATTGCCACGGCGGCGGATATTCTACCGGCAGTTCCCAGTATGCAAGGACGCTGACCGGAAAGCTGGCAGCTTCCACTTCTATGGACGTTTTGAGTTTCGATTACAGGCTGGCGCCGGAGAACCCTTATCCGGCGGCATGCGAAGATGCGATGAAAGTTTGGAATTATCTGATGCTATTGGGTTATGGGGCAAGAGACGTCATTGTTTCAGGAGATTCCGCGGGAGGGAATCTGGCGCTGTCTCTGGTACTCAGATTAAAGGAGGAAGGACGGCTTCTGCCAAGGGGGCTGGTGCTGATGTCCCCATGGACGGATCTTACCGCTTCGGGTGAATCTTACCGGACAAAGGCGGAAGTGGATCCGGTGCTGAATGAAGCCTATATCGGTAAAATGATCCAGAATTATGCAGCGGGAAGAGACGTGGCAGATCCTTTTATTTCTCCTCTTTTTGGGGAATTTACGGGATTTCCCCCTACTTATATACAGGTCGGCGATAACGAGATCTTACAGAGTGATTCCCTGCTTTTACATGAAAAGATGGTAGAAGCGAACGTAGCGGTCAAGATGGATGTGTTTGAGAGAATGTGGCATGTATTTCAAATGTCGCCTTTCAAAACGGCCTATGAAGCGATGGACAAGAATGCGGAATTTATTTATGATATATGTCGGTAAGGAACGGTTTACGGTTCCTAAGAACGCCCTGCATACGGCGTTCTTCTTAATTAACGATCCGTGCCGTCTTCCGGCGGCATGGGCGTTACGGGAAAGGAAGGCGGAAAGGTGAAATATATTTATCAGATGGGGATCATTGGCGGAATCAGTTTTATTGCAGAGGCGCTCTATGTACTGCTGCCTTTTCCGGTGCCTGCCAGCGTGTACGGTCTTATCATTTTACTGGTACTGCTGCTTACGGGCGTAGTGAAGCTGGGACAGGTGGCGGATGTGGCGGACTGGCTTTTGAAGATCATGCCCCTCTTATTTATCGGGCCCAGTGTGGGACTGATCAAAGCGGCGGACGCTGTCAAGGGACAGATCCTGCCGCTTATAGTCATGTGCGTACTGTCAACGGTGGGAGTCATGGCCGTCACTTCGGTCACGGCGCAATGCCTGATCCGCAGAAAGAAGGGGAAAGAGGATGTGCAATGAGATTTTGGAGACTTCGGTCTTTTTTGGTGCGGCGGTCAGCATACTGGCCTATTATATAGGGGATAAAATACATGAAAAATGGAAACTCCCGGTGCTGAATCCTTTACTGATCGCGACGGTGATCGTAATCGGCGTTTTAGTTGTCTGCCGTATTGATTATGAAACTTACGATCAGGGGGCGAAATACATTACTTTTTTGCTGACTCCCGCCACGATCTCTTTAGCGGTACCGTTATACAGGCAGATCGAAGTTTTGAAAAAGAATGTGGCTGCGGTCTTTTTCAGTATTTTAAGCGGATGCATAGCGCATGCGCTGATCCTGCTGGGGATAGCGGCTCTGTTCCGGGTGGACGAGACGCTGCTGTTATCTTTTCTGCCTAAAAGCGTGACGACCCCGATTGCGATCGGGATATGCGGGGAAATGGGCGGCATACAGTCCGTTACGGTAGTAGGCGTAGTGGCGGCGGGGATCTTAGGATCGATCATAGGGCCCGGTGTCTTTAAACTGCTGCGGATCACGGAACCGGTGGCGCAGGGGCTTGGGCTTGGAACCCCTTCCCATGCCATCGGCACTTCCAAGGCGTTGGAGACGGGGGACGTACAGGGCGCGATGAGTTCGCTGGCGATCGTAGTCACAGGTATCCTTACGGTAATCATTGTCCCCATTGTGGTAAAATATTTCCTATAAGGGATTGTCGGAAAAATTTTTAAAAAAAATAAAGGAATTTTAAAGGCCGTCTAGAATAATAAATATAGAGTGGTTTTTGTGGGATAAAAAACCGGCGTTTCCGCTTTGGCTTAAATGCCGGTCAGGGGATGAAGATGACGATTCGAGAAAATTTAGAGCGATGGGAAAAGGAATACTTAAGTCCTTATGCCGCACTGAGCATGGAGTCCAAGGGAAGGCTGAAAGAGGAGGAGCAGTGCGACATACGGCCCGTCTTCCAGCGGGACAGGGACAGGATACTGCATTCCAAATCCTTTCGGAGATTAAAGGACAAAACACAGGTATTTTTAACGCCGGAGGGGGATCACTACCGGACGAGACTGACCCATACTTTGGAAGTATCCCAAAATGCAAGGACGATTGCAAAGGCGCTGCGGCTAAATGAAGATCTGGCTGAGGCGATTGCATTGGGCCATGATCTGGGACACACGCCTTTCGGCCATGCGGGAGAAAGGGCTTTGAACCGGATCTGCCCGTTCGGATTCTCTCACAGCAGACAGAGCGTCAGGACGGTGGACGTACTGGAAAAGGGCGGACACGGGCTGAATCTGACGGAAGAGGTCAGGGACGGTATTTTGAATCATCAGACGAAGGGGATGCCGTTTACTCTGGAGGGAAGGGTAGTGCGTTTTTCCGATAAGATCGCCTATATCCATCACGATATGGACGACGCGATACGGGGCGGGATCTTAAAGGAAGAGGACGTGCCGAAAGAGATCAGCGATGTGATCGGTAAGACCTGCGGGGAACGGCTGGATCATTTCATTCATGATCTTGTTACGGCGAGTAAGGATAAAAACGATATTATCATGTCCGAGCCGGTCCTGGAGGCAATGCATAAGCTGAGGGAGTTTATGTTTGTGCGGGTATATCAGAATAAAGAAGCGAAGAGCGAGGAAGGTAAGGCAGAAACGCTTATAGAGACTTTATATAAATATTATTACCAGAGGGTTCACCTGCTGCCAAAGGAGTTTTTGTATCTGATGGAGGAAAAAGGCGAGCCAAAGGAGCAGTTGATCTGCGATTACATAGGGGCCATGACAGACCGTTTTGCCATTGCGAAGTATGAGGAAATTTATATACCGAAGTCATGGCATGGATAAGGGGATTTGTACGCGTGTGAAAATACGCAGATGGGAGTATATATGTATTATCCTGATGAACTGGTAGAAGAAGTCAGGGCAAAAAGTGATATTGTGGATGTGATTTCCGGCTATGTCCGTATCCAGAAAAAAGGGAGCAGTTATTTTGGACTATGTCCGTTTCATAATGAGAAATCACCGTCCTTTTCGGTGTCTCCGGGAAAGCAGATGTATTATTGTTTCGGCTGCGGGGCGGGAGGCAACGTATTTACTTTTGTCATGAACTATGAGAACTTTACATTTCCGGAGGCGATCAAGCTGTTAGCCGAACGGGCCGGCGTGAACCTGCCGGAAATAGAGTATTCCGAAGAAATAAAGCAGAAAGAAAATAAAAGGGCAAAATTGCTGGAAATCAACAAAGAGGCGGCGAAATATTTTTATTATCAGCTCCGGTGCGACAAGGGGGCAGCCGGATACCGCTATCTTTCAAAAAGAGAGTTAAGCGACGAAACGATCAAAAAATTCGGGCTGGGATTTGCCAATAAGACCAGCGACGACCTGACAAGGTATTTAAAGAAGAAAGGATATTCCGACGAACTGTTAAAAGAAGCGGGACTTGCAAGTTTCGAGGAACGTTTCGGCATGCATGATAAATTTTGGAACCGGGTCATGTTTCCGATACAGGACATCAATCACCGGGTCATCGGTTTCGGAGGCAGGGTGATGGGAGACGGAACGCCGAAATATCTGAATTCCCCTGAAACGCCCGTTTTTGATAAGAGCAGGAATCTTTACGGCCTTAATTTCGCAAGGACGGCGCGCAAGAATAACATGATTTTGTGCGAAGGCTATATGGATGTGATCGCCATGCATCAGGCGGGATTCGATCAGGCGACAGCTTCTTTGGGAACGGCGTTTACTCCGGGACAGGCCAATCTCCTCCGCCGTTATACGGAGGAAGTACTGCTTGCTTATGACAGCGACGGGGCGGGGGTAAAGGCGGCGCTGCGGGCGATCGCGATCCTGAAGGAGAGCGGGCTTACGGGAAAAGTCATTGATCTGACACCTTATAAAGACCCGGATGAATTCATCAAAAACCTCGGAAAAGAAGCGTTTCAGGAGAGGATAGACCATGCGGAAAACAGCTTTTTCTTTGAGATCCGCATTTTGGAAAGGGATTTTCAGATGGACGATCCCGAGTCCAAGACAAAATTCCACAGAGAGATCGCGAAAAGGCTGTGCGGTTTTACCGAAGAAGTGGAAAGAGAGAATTATATCGGTGCGATCGCGGAAAAATATCATATCGGTTTTGAAAACTTAAGAAAGCTGGTAGTCTCCTATGCGGCGAAGACCGGTCTGGCAAAGCCGGTGGAACGTCCGAAATCCGGTATTCAAAAGAAAAACACGCCGGAAGACAATGCCAAAAAAGTACAGAGGCTTTTTATTACATGGATCACGGACGAGCCGTCTTTATATCAGAAAGTAGAAAAGTATATATCCGCGCAGGATTTTACGGAAGATCTGTATCGGGAAGTCGCGGACAAGCTGTTTTGCAGTTTGCGGGAAGGCGGCTATAATCCGGCGGCGATCATCAGCAGCTTTGAGGGCGAGGAGGAACAGAGGGAAGCGGCGGCTCTGTTCAATACAAAATTGGAGGCGATCGAAACAAAGCAGGATAGGGAAAAGGCATTTCATGATATCCTCTATGCGGTCAAAAAGAACAGTTACGATTATTACAGTAAAAGGATGGGAACCGACGTAGAGGCGTTAAATAAGGTGATCGAAGGAAAAAAAGCGCTGGAAGAACTTAGCAAAACGCATATTTCTATAGACTAAAGCCAATAATATTTATTACTAATGGAAGGATGGACCAGACAATGGACGAAAACACACAAGCAAAGTTTGAGGAGAAGGTAAAAGAATTACTGAATCTTGCAAAAAAGAAGAAAAATGTTCTCGAGTATCAGGAGATCAGTGATTTCTTTACGGACATGCCGTTGGAGGAAGAGCAGTTTGAAAAGATCTTGGAAGCGCTGGAAGCAAGTAATGTGGATGTGCTGCGTATTACGGAAGATGACGACGTAGACGACGAAGAGATCATTCTGACGGAAGAGGATGAGGTCGATGTAGAGCATATCGATCTGTCGGTGCCTGACGGTGTGAGCATTGAAGATCCTGTCCGTATGTATTTAAAGGAGATCGGAAAAGTTCCTCTTCTTTCGGCAGAAGAGGAGATCGAACTGGCAAAAAGAATGGAAATGGGCGACGAGGATGCGAAAAAGAGGCTTGCGGAAGCAAACCTCCGTCTTGTTGTCAGCATTGCCAAAAGGTATGTAGGGCGCGGGATGCTCTTCCTTGACCTGATTCAGGAAGGTAACTTAGGCCTTATTAAGGCTGTGGAAAAATTCGACTACCGTAAAGGATATAAATTCTCGACTTACGCTACATGGTGGATCCGTCAGGCAATCACCAGAGCGATCGCGGATCAGGCAAGGACGATCCGTATTCCGGTACACATGGTAGAAACGATCAATAAACTGATCCGTGTGAGCAGACAGCTTTTGCAGGAACTTGGGAGAGAACCTACGCCGGAGGAGATTGCAGAGGAAATGAATATGCCGGTTGAACGTGTCCGCGAGATCTTAAAGATTTCACAGGAGCCGGTATCTTTAGAGACGCCCATCGGAGAGGAAGAGGACAGCCATTTGGGAGATTTTATTCAGGATGATAATGTGCCTGTTCCTGCGGATGCAGCGGCTTTTACGCTGTTAAAAGAGCAGCTTGTGGAGGTATTGGGTACTTTGACGGAAAGGGAACAGAAAGTACTCAGGTTAAGGTTTGGTCTGGATGACGGCAGGGCGAGGACTTTGGAGGAAGTAGGAAAGGAATTTAACGTTACCCGTGAACGGATCCGCCAGATCGAGGCTAAGGCGCTCCGTAAACTGCGCCATCCCAGCAGAAGCCGTAAATTAAAGGATTATTTGGATTGATCTATGGAATTATCAAAGAGACTGAACGCGGTAGCAGCGATGGTTACATCCGGGAATGTGGTATGCGACGTGGGGTGTGACCACGGCTATGTATCTATTTTTCTGATAAAGACGAAGAAATGCCCGAAAGTTTACGCGCTGGACGTAAGAGAAGGGCCTTTGGAACGGGCAAGAGAACATATAGAGGCCTATGCATGTACGGACTACATAGAATTAAAGCTTTCCGACGGGCTTTCGGCGATGCCTGCAGGCGCTGCGGATACATTGGTCTGCGCCGGAATGGGCGGCAGGCTGGTCATGAAGATTTTATCCGATAGCATAGAAAAGGTGCGGGCCATGAAAGAATTGATATTACAGCCCCAGTCGGAGATCGGGCTTGTGAGGAGATTTATCCGTCAGGAAGGGTTCGTGCTTGCAAAGGAGGATATGGTAGAAGAAGACGGAAAATATTATCCGGTCATGAGGATCGTAGTGCCTTCTACAAGAGATATTGTAAGGCAGCAGCCAGCAGTACGAACGGCGGACAAAGAAGGAGAGGAAACCTGCAGGGCGGAGGGGCTGCGGATGCCGGAGGAAAAACAGGCTGTTCTGGATGCTTACGGCCCGGTCCTGCTTGCCGGAAGGCATCCTGTATTAAAAGAATATCTGGTAAGGCAGGAGGCTCTTTTGGGACAGATTCAAAGGCGGCTGGAAGAATCAGGCGGAAACGGGGAGCAGACGAAGCAAAGAAAACGGGAGCTGGAAGAAGAAAAGAAGCAGGTGAAGGCAGCGCTCGCTTATTATGAAGAGCCCTTTGGCTGAAAGTAATCAGGTCACTAGTGTTTGAAAAATCCTAAAATATGAGCTTTAGGGAAAGAAACACAGGACAATGAAGGCCGGCACGGTCAGAATAAGATAAAAATAAGACGAAAGAAAAGGGGGAAGGATCATGCGGTGCAGCGAGATCATAGAAAAACTGGAGCAGATCGCTCCGACAAAATATGCGGAGGAATGGGATAACGTAGGCTTTCTTGCAGGCAGGCGTGAAAAAATGGTACAGACAGTATTTATTGCATTGGACGCTACGGACGAGATCATCGAAGAGGCGATCGAGGTAGGCGCCGATATGATACTTACCCATCATCCGCTTATTTTCGAACCGGTCACAAGAGTAAACGGCGATGATTTTATCGGCAGAAGACTGGTAAGACTTTTACAGAACGATATTTGTTATTACGCCATGCATACGAACTTTGACGTAGTGGCGATGGCGCAGGCGGCAGCGGATGAAATGGGGCTTACCGGGACGGAGGTCTTGTCGGTGACGTTTGACGACGGGAACGGGAAAGAAGGGATCGGACGGTACGGTAAGGCAGAACGGGTCATGTCTTTATCCGAGTACGCGGCATATGTGAAAGAGGTATTCCATCTGAAATATGTAAACGTTTACGGCGATCTGGAAGCGCCGGTGGAAACGGTCGCTATCTGTCCGGGATCCGGCAAAAGCACGATGAAGGATGCGGTAAGGATCGGCGCAGACGTACTGATTACGGGAGACGTGGACCATCATATGGGAATCGACCTTGCCGCGCAGGGCGTTTGTGTGATCGATGCGGGACATTACGGGCTGGAAAAGATTTTCGCTCCTTATATGAAGGACTTTTTGAAAAAAGAGATTCCTTCCGTACAAATACAGACGGCAGAAGAAAAAAATCCGTTTTATACCCTGTGACAGGGCATAAACTGTTATAGCGGTAACATACTGCCGCAGAAGCGGGCAGTCAGGCCGGATAAAGGATTTTGGGAAGAAAGGAATGGGTTATGGTTACGGTAAAAATCGACGGGGAAGAGAAGGCATATCAGGAAGGGATCACTCTCGAAACGATCGCCAATGAATATCAGGAAAAATACAATAATTTAATAGCACTTGTTATTTCCAATGGGAAAATAAAAGAGTTGTCCAAAAAGCTGCGGGAAGACTGCGAATTAAAATTTATTACTTTACAGGATACGATCGGGCATATGACTTATGTGAGAACGGCGCTTATGATCTTGGCCAAGGCGGTTGAGGATGTAGTCGGTAAGGAAAACCTTACAAAATTAAAGGTGGATTATGCGATCGGACACGGATATTATTGCAGCACGGAAGGAAATTTCACCGTGGACAAAGGGCTTGCGGAAAGGGTCGTGAAACGGATGCGGGAAATCGTGGAGTCGGGGACCGAGATCGTAAAGCGGCCTTATCATATGGACGACGCAATGAAGCTTTTTGGTTCGCAGGGGATGAAGGACAAGGAAAAGCTGTTTAAGTACAGGCGTAGTTCCTATATCAACGTATATTGCATGGACGGGTACTATGATTATTATTACGGCTATATGTTTCCGAATACTTCTTATGTGAAATACTTTGACTTGATCGCATACGAGGGCGGCCTTATGCTTCTGATCCCCGATAAAAAACATCCGGAGCAGGTTCCGGTATTTGAGCCGAGGGAAAAATTGTTCGCAACATTAAGAGAATCCGATGAATGGGGCAAAAAACTGGGGATCGACACAGTAGGGGATCTGAACAATGAAATCTGCAAAGGCAATATTAACGAATTGATCTTGGTACAGGAAGCCCTGCAGGAGAGAAAGATCGGCGAGATCGCTAAAGAGATCGCAGGACGCGGGGGCGTAAAATTCGTTATGATCGCAGGCCCTTCTTCTTCGGGAAAGACGACTTTTTCCCACCGGCTTTCCGTCCAGCTTAAGACTTACGGGCTGACGCCGCATCCTATCGGGTTGGATGATTATTTCGTTAACAGGGATCAGACGCCGAGAGATGAGAACGGAGATTATAATTTCGAATGTCTGGAAGCCATCGATATCGAAAAATTCAATCAGGATATGTGCGCATTATTGGAAGGGAAAACAGTAGAGATCCCGAGCTTTAATTTTAAAACGGGAACAAGGGAATATAAAGGAAATTATAAGACCCTTGGCCCGGACGATATCCTTGTCATAGAGGGGATACACGGACTGAACGATAAAATGTCTTATGCGCTGCCGAACGAAAGCAAATATAAGATCTATATCAGCGCCTTGACCAGCCTGAACGTGGATGAGCATAACCGGATCCCTACGACGGACGGAAGGCTGCTCAGAAGAATGGTAAGGGACGCGAGGACAAGAGGCTCCTCGGCCCAAAGGACGATCTCCATGTGGCCTTCCGTAAGGCGGGGAGAGGAAGAGAATATTTTTCCTTTTCAGGAAAGTGCGGACGCCATGTTCAACTCCGTTCTGATCTATGAACTGGCAGTGCTGAAACAGTTTGCCGAGCCGCTTCTTTTCAGTATCGGTAAGGAGGAGCCGGAATATTTTGAAGCGAAAAGATTATTGAAATTTTTAGGATATTTTATCGGCGTCAGCAGTGAAAATTTACCGCAAAATTCCATTTGCAGGGAATTTGTGGGAGGCTCCTGTTTCCATGTTTAGGACACATAGAAGAGAAAAATAAGCGCAAAATAATAGTAGTTTCGTCATAAAATGAAGTAGAACAAATGATCGCGGCTGCGTAAGCGGCTGAGGAAAGTCCGGGCTTCATAGGGCAGGATGCCGGATAACGTCCGGTGGAGGCGACTCCAAGGCTAGTGCAACAGAGAGATACCGCCGACGGTCCGTTTACGGACCGTCTGGTAAGGGTGGAAAGGCAGTGTAAGAGACTACCGTCTTTTTGGTAACAAAAAGAGCCATGTAAACCCCATCCGAAGCAAGTCCAAATAGAAAGCGTTTATGCCTGCCCGGCAAGCTTTCAGGTGGGACGCTGGAGGCTGCTGGCGACAGCAGTCCAAGATAGATGATCATTCGACCGTGTTTCTTCAGGGGCGTATCCTTTGGATACGGATTTCCCTGTAGACCGGTCCGACATAACCCGGCTTATCGTTCTGCTTCATTTTTGAAATAAAAAGCTGCCGTTTCTGTCTTTTTCTTTAGACAGGACGGCTGTTTATATCTGATTGTTTATTTGTGTGGCCGCTGAAGCGGGCAGATGGGAGTTAGGTGGAAGATAATATAAAAGAGAGGAAAAAAGTTAATATAGGAAATACGTTCCGCTGTCTTATCTTCATGCTGTTCCTTTTCTGCACAATGTTTTCTAACAAGGAAATCAAAGCGCAGACCGTGTCGGAGCGTGAGGCAGGGAAACATCCGCTCATACAGGCGACCGACGTGGTGGAAGAATATAAGGCGCTGGTGCGTTTGGGATTTTTTAATACCGGCGAGTGGAGTAAGAAGGCAGAGAGCAAGGACAAAGAGACGGAACGGACAGACGGACAGAAAACGGAATGTAAAACGGAGGCGCAGATGCTTTTTGCCACTCTTGCAGAGGAAACGGCATATGAGAAGGCGCGTGCCGCTACGGTGCAGATCAATATGGGAACGCATTATGGAAGCGGTATATTGTGGGACATCCGGGAGGGGATGCTTGTTATTGTATCCAACCAACATCTTTTGAAAGAGGCGGAGAGCGGAGAAATTATATTCAGGAACGGAGTCAGCGTACAAGGAACGGTCACAGGACTTTCCGATACCAAGGATATTGGATTTATAGAGGCGCCGCTTTTGGATCTTCAGAGAGAGGATTGGCTGATGCTGCGTTTTGCAGATAAAAGTTTAGAAAATTATGAATCTTTGGCAGCAGGGGATGCTTTGTTCGTGGTAGGTTCTGCAAACGGAGCGGGAGAAGATTATTATGAGGGAACGCTTGGAGATACCGATTATTATTTTCCGGAATTTCAATCCGATATGCTGTACGGATATTGTAAAGCCTTGCCGGGAATGTCAGGAGGAGGAACTTTTGATAAGAGAGGACGCTTTATCGGTATGCTGACGGCAGGGACGAAGGAAGAGGAGATTGCAAGTATTCCCGTGGGAACCATGGTAGAAGAATATAATAAAATATACGAAAACAGGGAATAAGGATAAAAGCATAAAAAAACGGATATAAGGAGGAGCTTAGTATGTACGACATCATCATTATCGGCGCGGGACCTGCAGGTATCAGCGCGGCTGTTTATGGGAGAAGCAGAGGAAAAAAAGTTCTGGTTCTGGAAAAGAATCGGGTGGGCGGTCTGATCGGGACGGTATCTTCCGTGACCCATTATGCAGCGATCGTGCAGGGGGAATCCGGCAGTACATTTGCTGAGCGGATGAAAGAACAGGCCCTTGGAGCCGGTGTGGAGATCCGTTATGAGACCGTAACGGGGACAAAGCTTGCAGGCGATATAAAGAAGGTCGTTACGGACAAAGAAAGCTACGAATCTAAAATCTTGATTTTGGCAAACGGCGGTTCCGGACGTATGCTGGGGATTCCCGGGGAAAATCTGAAAGGCGTCAGATTAAACGCGCCAAGAGACGGCTTGCATTATAAAGGAAAGAACGTGTATGTGATCGGCGGAGCAGACGGAGCGGTCAAAGAGGCTCTTTATTTGGCTAAAATAGCGGACAAAGTGACGATCGTATGCATAGAAGAAGAACTTGCATGTATACAGGAGTTTAAAGATAAAGCCGCAGCTTGTGATAACATTGAAATCATGCCCCATGCAAGCCTTACTGCAGTATATGGCAGAGAAGAGGCGGAAGAACTTGAATTTACGGATCATGAAACGGGAGAAAAGCGGATTGTAAAAGACAGTGGGTGCGGAGTATTTGTATACGCAGGAATCGTTCCGAATACGCAGATATACACGGAATTGAAATTAGACGGCGGCTATATTCCGGTAGACGCCTCCATGCAGACGGAAATTCCGGGAGTGTTTGCGGCGGGGGATATCTGTGTGAAAAAAGTAAGGCAGGTGGCCACAGCCGTTTCCGACGGAGCGGTGGCCGGTATTCAGGCAGCGGCGATGTGCTGATATTTTTGTTGACAGCAGTCTGAGGATGGTCTATAGTGAAAAAGGATTCATGCATGAATAAATCTGACAGATAGGAGTGGTTTGTTATGAAAAAGACAGGAGAAAACAGAGGAAATAAACGAAATTAACTGCATAGAGAGACATTCATGCTATTATTTGTGATATTAATAAAGACTTATTAAAGGAACACATGATAGTGTTCCTTTTTTGTACCCATTTTTCGAAGGAAAACGGGTCAAAGAGAAGAAGGTCATATGGAAAATGGAGGAAAACGATGAAAGATAAAGAGCAAAGGGAAAGAAAGACGGCATATGTAACGGCAGTACATAGAGGAAGGTATGAGCTGGAGGCGGAAGGGGAAAAATTTTTCGGCAGGTTAAAAGCAGTGGAATTTTTTTACGGAGAAAACGAAAAAGATTTTCCTACTGTAGGGGATCATGTAGAAGTGGATTTCCAGAAACAGGGAGACAGCGTCATCACAGGGATACTTCCCAGAAAGTCGGTATTTATGAGGTTAAACAGTACGCAGGGGCAGCCGGATCAGGCGGCAGCGGCGAATTTTGACTATGTATTTATTGTGATGTCACTGAATCAGGATTTTCATATCGGCAAGCTGGAACGTTATCTTGCGGCGGCATGGCAGAGCGGCGGGACTCCCGTTGTGATTTTGAGTAAAGCGGACCAATGCGGTCATGCAGAGGCATATAGAAGCAAGGCGGCCCAGACAGCGGTAGGAGTAGAGATATGCTGTCTTTCCGCCAAAACAGGCGAGGGGATGCAGGCATTAGAACCGTTTCTGAAACCGGATAAGGTGATTGTGCTGTTAGGTTCGTCGGGAGTGGGAAAATCTTCGCTTGTCAATACGCTGCTTGGCAGTGAGGAGATGAAAACGGGCGGAATCAGGGAATATGATTCTCAGGGAAGGCATACTACGACGCATAGGCAGTTATTTGAACTGCCGGAAAAAATATTGCTGCCCGACGGGACGGAAATGGCGGCAGGGGCAAGGATTATTGATACGCCCGGAATGCGGATGCTGAAGGTCAGTGATGTGGAGGAAGGGCTGGCAGACGCTTTTGGAGAGGTGGAGACGCTTATGTTGCGATGCAGATTCCGCAACTGTACACATGGAAACGAGCCCGGATGCGCAGTCAGGGCGGCGATAGAAGAGGGCAGCCTGTCCCAAAAGAAATGGAAAAATTATCTTTCCATGAAACGGGAGGAAGAATATGCAAGACAGAGGGCGCAGATCAGGGCAAAACGACAAAGCCGGAAAAAGGGGCGATGAGAAAGCGCAGACAGGCGCAAAGATAGCGGATAGAGGCGAAAAGGGCGGAAAAAAGAAAAAAGGCGGGAGAAGGTTTATAAGAAGCGTCGTTGTAAAGGAAACGGTTGTATGTTATAATCTCTGCGTGGCGTGGAAAGCGTGGATATGCGTGGAAAGCACGCAGGAGGGATAAGCATGAAAAAGAAAAATAAGATAAGAATACTGTCCGTTCTTTTGCCAGCGGTCCTGCTGGCCGGATGCGGGGCGGAAAATACGGAAGAAAAGGCGCAGACCGAAACAAAGAGCGGGGAGACGTCCGCCGCTTTACAGGAGGAAGAAGCGCTTTCTTTTACCGGAGTGGATATAGAGGGAAATCAGGTTTCTTCCGATATTTTTTCAGAATCCAAGATCACTATGGTCAATGTATGGGCCACTTACTGTAATCCCTGCTTAAGCGAAATGCCGGGCTTGGGAGAACTGGCAGAAGCTTATGAGGAAGGAGAATTCAGGGTGGTCGGAATCATCAGTGACGTGATGGAGGATGCGGATCAGGAAACGATCGAAGCCGCAAAAGATCTGATCGTGCAGACAGAGGCAGGTTATACGCACCTGCTGTTAAACGAGTCCGTCTACCGTGCCCTTTTAACGGAAGTCAGCGTGGTGCCGACTACGTTTTTTATCGATGAAAATGGCGTAGTCGTAGACACCGTGCTGGGAGCTTTGGAGAAGTCGGCGTGGGAGGAGAAAATCAATGCGCTATTGGAAAAACGTTAGACAGTATGCATGGATATTGGGAGTAGCGATAGGAGCGGTATGTTTAGGGATTGGCGTCATGTACGGACAGTTCGCCGTTATTTGGAAAAAGGCGGTCATGATCTGCATGGAGTGTATCGGAATAGGGTAGGATGATGGAAAAACTGAGACTTAAAATACAACTTCTTTTTACAATAGTTACAAACGGTTATGCGTACGGATTTATAAACGGGAAAATATATCGGGGAAATATGAAATATGCCTGCGTACCCGGACTGAACTGCTATTCCTGTCCGGGGGCATTGGCGGCCTGTCCCATCGGCGCTCTTCAGGCTTTATTTAACCAAAAGGGATTTCAGATCCCTTTTGGGATGATTGGATTTTTCTTCATCGTCGGGAGTCTGTTAGGACGGTTTGTCTGCGGATGGCTGTGTCCGTTCGGGCTGGTACAGGATCTGTTATATAAGATTCCTGTTTTTCATAAAAGAAAACGGCTGCCATTTCATTCTGTTTTGAAATACGGGAAGTACGCGGCTCTCTTTTTGTTCGTGGGGATCGGTTCCCTGTTTTTGTTCGGCGGCTTTGCTAAAGTTCCTGCATTTTGCAAATATATTTGTCCCTCGGGGACTTTGTTCGGCGCCGTGCCGCTTCTTGCCGTAAACGGATCCTTACGGAGCCAGACCGGCGGTTTGTTCTTTTGGAAAGGGGCCGTGCTGCTTTTTATTCTGTTTCTTTCCATAAAATGTTACCGTCCCTTTTGTCAGTATCTGTGTCCGTTAGGGGCGATATACGGACTGTTCAACCGGTTTAGTCTGGTACAGATCCGCTGGGAAAAGGAGCAATGTATTTCCTGTGCGGCTTGTGAAAGGGCGTGTCCGGTGGCGCTGTCAAAAGAGGAGATATCCCGGTCGCCGGAATGTATCCGCTGCGGAAAATGTATCGGGGCATGTCCTGAAAAATGTCTGCATTTTTCGGCGCGGTTTTCGGCGGAACAGAGATTTGACTCGGTGTAGGTTTTGGGGTAGAATAATGGATGGATCAGATACGAAGCATGGTCAATATAAGAAAGGAATGATTTTTAATATGACAAAGATTGATATTGTGTCAGGTTTCCTCGGGGCAGGAAAGACAACGTTGATCAAAAAACTTTTAAAAGAGGCTTTGGCAGGCACGAAAGTGGTGCTGATTGAAAATGAGTTCGGCGAGATTGGCGTAGACGGCGGTTTCTTAAAGGACGCCGGGATCGAGATAAAGGAGATGAATTCCGGATGTATCTGCTGTTCTTTAGTCGGCGACTTCGGGGCTTCTCTGCAGGAAGTGCTGACAACTTATCAACCGGAGAGGATCCTGATCGAGCCTTCCGGCGTGGGAAAATTATCCGATGTAATGAAAGCGGTACAAGGGGTCAGGACGGAAACGGAGGTACGGCTTAACAGTGCGGTTGCCGTAGTGGACGCGTCAAAATGTAAGATGTATATAAAGAATTTCGGCGAGTTTTTTGTAAATCAGATCGAACATGCCGGAACGGTCATTTTAAGCAGAACGGATAAAATGAGCGAAGAAAAAGTAAAGCAGTGTGTAGAAATGATCAGGGAGCATAATGCAAAAGCTTCTATTATTACGACGCCCTGGGAACAGTTAGAGGGATCGGCTATTTTAGATACCATTGAGGGGGCAAAAGATTTAGAAGCCGAGCTTATGAAAGAAGTTATGGCACAAAAGGAGGAGCATGACCATCATCATGAACATGGGGAAGACTGTGCCTGCGGCTGTCACGACCATCATGACGGAGAAGACCATGGACACCATCATGATCATGACAGGCATGGAGAGGAAGGCTGTCATGACCATGAGCATCACCACGAAGGACAGGAAGGATGCCATGACCACGACCATCATCACGACGGGCATGGCGAGGAAGGCCGTCATAGCCACGAGCACTGTCACGACGGACATGGGGAGGAAGGCCATCATCACGGCAGCGAATGCGGCTGCGGCCATGATCACAGCCATGCGGGACATCATCATGCAGATGAAGTATTTACGAGCTGGGGAGCGGAGACACCGGCGTCTTATACGAAAGCGGAGATAGAAGCGATTTTGGAGCAGTTAGAGGATGAAAAGACATACGGTTTCGTACTCCGGGCAAAGGGTATGGTATCTGGGGGAGACGGCACATGGGTGTACTTTGACTATGTACCCGGTGAAAGCAATGTGAGAGAAGGAAAGCCTGAATATACCGGGAAATTCTGTGTTATTGGTTCGAAATTGAACGAGGCAAATTTGGAAGAATTATTTAGGAAGTAATTTGAGCGGAGACTGTTGGCCGGGATGCGGCGGATTGTGAGGAAGTATGAAACCTGTATATATCATTAACGGTTTTTTGGAAAGCGGGAAAACGGAATTTATTACTTTTACGTTAGAACAGCCATATTTTCATATCAAAGGGAAAACTTTGCTGCTTTTGTGCGAAGAAGGAGAGAACGAATATGACGAAGCGCTGTTAAAAAAAAGCCGTACCGTTTTAGAATTGATCGAAAAAGAAGAGGATTTCAACTCTTCCATACTGATCGAACTGGAGAAGAAATACAAGCCGGAACGGATCATTGTGGAATATAACGGTATGTGGAATTTTAAAAATATGAAACTGCCGTGGCATTGGAAGGTAGAGCAGCAGATCACAACGATAGACGCATCCACTTTCCCTATGTATTTTACCAATATGCGGTCCTTGCTGGCGGAAATGATAAGGAAATCGGAAATGATCATCTTTAACCGCTGCGACGGTGTGGAGGATCTGGGGACTTATAAGAGAAATGTCAAGGCGATCAACGCTAAAGCGGACATTATTTTTGAAGATGCTAACGGAGAGATCAACGAGATCTTTGAGGAAGACCTTCCCTACGATCTGCAGCAGGACAATCTGGAATTGGATAACTATGGTTATGGAATATGGTATTTGGATTCTTTGGACCATTTGGAGAGGTATATCGGAAAAACCGTGACTTTTACGGCGATGGTGTTGAAACCGGAGACGTTTCCGAAAGGGTATTTTGTACCCGGGCGAATGGCGATGACCTGCTGTGCGGACGATATGGCGTTTTTAGGATTTGCCTGTGAATATGAAGGAGCGGATTCATTGGAGCAAAAGCAGTGGGTGAAGGTAACGGCTAAAGTGGCGAAAGAATATTGGGCAGATTATAACGGAGAAGGGCCGATCCTGCACGCCGTCAGCGTGAAGGAAACGCAGGTACCGAAAGAATCGATTATCAGCTTCACATAAATTTGCAAAAGGACCGGAGGAAGAAGACGGAAGTATTTCTGTCCGTGGGCGGTTGAGTTTAGAAGCACAGGTCTGTGGAGAGATTTGGGTGGTTAAGATGGCGATAGAGAGTGAAAAAGAATTACAGCAGTTGAAAAAACGTTTCCTTGAGCTGGGTGAAAAATCCTATCAGCAGAATCTATATTTGTTTACGGGATTTTTAGGAATGAGCGAGCAAGAGGTGTTCTGGCAGGCGGCACAGGCGATGAAGCATGTGCCGTTTACTATGTGGGGAGGCAGTGAGGAATGTGAACGGCGGATGGTGCGGTTCGGGAGTAAAGAAGAATTCGGATATGAAGAAAAGTTCCCGATCCTTTGTATCGGAATTTATCCCCGGCTTGAGAAATTTGCCGACGAACTGTCCCATCGGGACTTTTTGGGCGCGCTTATGAATCTGGGGATCGAAAGAAGTACGCTGGGAGATATTTACATGAAAGGAAAATCAGGCTATTTGTTCTGTACGGAAACGATAGCGGAATTTATTGTGGACAATCTGGATAAGGTGAAGCACACCCATGTAAGATGTGAAATATTAGAGCAGTTTCCGGATATTGCAGTCAGAGAAGCCGTCTGTGAGGAATATTTGACCGCTTCGGAGCGGATTGACGGTATGATAGCAAAATTGTATAATATATCGAGAAACCAAAGCATGGAACTGTTCCGTACCAAAAAAATATATGTAAACGGAAGATTAAACGAAAATAACAGTTATCATTTAAAGCCGGGAGACGCAGTCAGCGTGCGCGGATACGGAAAATTTACTTATGACGGGATCAGTCAGGAAACACGGAAAGGGAAATACCGGATCAAAGTCCGGGTGTACAGATGACCGGCTGCCTGAATGACGGAAGAAGGAGAGTTGGCATGAGGTTATGGAGTATAGGAAATTATCATTACACGGTGATGCAGTGGCTTTTTCTATTTTACTTTTATTGTTTTTGCGGGTGGTGTATTGAATCTGCCTATGTTTCGGCCAAATCGGGAAAACTGGTGAACAGAGGCTTTATGCGCGGGCCGTTTTTACCGCTTTATGGGAGCGGGGGAATGATGATGCTGATCGTATCTGCGCCGTTTCAGGATCATATCGTACTGGTTTATATAGCGGGGTGCATTGGCGCTACGGTGTTGGAATACATAACAGGTGTTACTATGGAGGCTCTGTTTAAAGTCCGGTATTGGGATTATTCCAACCAACCGTTTCAGTTTCAGGGACATATTTGTTTGGGAACGTCTCTTTCATGGGGAGGGCTTACCATTTTAATGACGCAGTTCGTGCATAAACCTGTCGAAAGATTTCTTCTGGCTATGCCTTTAGAGATTCTTGCGCCGGTAACGGCAGTGCTGACCGTAATCCTTTCCGTTGATTTTGCGCTTTCCTGTAAGGCGGCTTTGGATATACGGGATATTCTTGTTAAGCTGGAAAAGGCGAAAGAGGAGCTGGAGCATATTTCCAAGAGGCTGGACGTAATGATCGCCTTTGCTAATGAGGAAAGGGAGCATCATAAAGTAGAACGAAACGGAAAAAGGCGGTTGGAAAGCTTGAAAGCGGGACTGGAAGAGCGCTTTGAACATATTAAGACAAGCTTTGCGGCAAAACCAGAGGAATACAAGGAGAGTGAAAGAGAAGAGTTTTTATCGCTGCGTGAAAAATATCATGTGAATCTGGAACTGACTAGGCAGTTAAAATCGCTAAAGGATATTTATAAAAGAGGTATGCTGAAAGGCAATCCTACAATGGCGTCAGGAAAGTTCAAAGAGGCGTTGGAGGAATTGAAAGAAGCTGTTTCCGATAGGAGAAAAGACAACAAACGATAGAAATACATCTCTTCTATTTCCTCGATGATTTCTTCAAAAATATATTTTTGCTTTTTCATCCGCAGTTCTTTTTTTGTGTGTCGGCCTCATTATATTTGGTGAAAGTTTGTCGGAATATATAATGTGCGGCCGATACACTGGTGTATTTGAAAAATGTCTAAGACACTTTCCTCTGCCACATTTTATAATCGGACTTCAGAAGTTCGATTTTACGCTTTCTCTGCTTTAAAATAGCAAGTCCCTTATTATAGAACCAAAAAGAATAGACTAAAACATTATTCAGCTTTCCAATCTTTTGCTTGGTAGTCTTTTCGTAATAAGTACCGCCTGCCGCTACGGGAGCATCATTATGGATCGCATCAATCAGATCCGTTTCGTCTTCTATTACGGCGTCGATCTGCGTATAAGCCAATCCGATGCAGTCTTCCCGATGGGAATCGCTGCCGCCGAATTCCGGTTTGCCGTACAGCGCCGCAAGATGATCCGCCTTGGCGTTGGATTCTTTAGACTCGCAGGCATTGAAAGTTTCTATAAAGTCAAATTTTTTCATGATGTCTAAGTTTCTTTTGCCGCGCTTAGTATTGGTAAGGCTTAAATATTTTTCTCCGCACGGATGGGCCGGCCCCAGGATTCCGCCGAAATGGTGGACGATTTCGATCAGTATGGCGACGGGGAGTCCCCGCAGTTCCAGAATCGGAACATGTACTCCGTGGGGGAGGATTACAAGAATATGGCCGCAGTCCAGCGTATCATATTCAATCCCTTTTAATACGACAAAATCGGTATGCCTGATCCCCTTAATATTTTTCTTCCAATGCCTGTAAGCGCGATAGGAATTGTGGTCGGTAATCAGCATCCCGTCATATCCTTTTTCTTTTAAAATCTCAATATTTTCTTCAATGGTAATCTTGCCGTCAATAGAACCTTCTTTGGTGTGGCAATGCATATCAAATTTCACAGATGCTCTCTCCTTCAAAATAGAATTTGAATCATCGATCCTTGCTTATGTTTTTCGAATCTGTTTTTATACAATAATATGACAATACAAATTTTATTATAATACTATTATCTCAATTTTGAAAGGTTTTATTTTATTCTTTTTTCATTCTTTTTTCATTCTTTTTTCAAAATTTTTTATAATTCCATATTTTTTATCATTCTATATTTTTTCTTATTTGTTTTAGAGTGTGTTTGAAAATTGCTTTCCCCGAGATGAATTTTCAAACCCGCTCTAGTGTCTTGTCTTGCTGATAATGAGTCAGACCTACTTGTCTATTCGCCCATCTGCGGCGTTAGATTTTCTAGTCGCAGAATCTGCCTTGCAGATGAACGAATATCCTGCGTAGTTTTGCCGAATATCAACAAGACACTAGTATTTGTAAAAAGAGATCTTGTCAAATTTTTCGTCGCAGTACTTACAACGGTATATTTCTTTTTTTTCATCGGCAAGGAGGAATACATGGGGCAATTCCTGTTCAATGGAGGTGATGCATCTTGGATTTTTACATTTGATGACGCCCCGTATCTGTTTAGGGAGCACCAAATCTTTTTTCTCCACGATCATCCCGTCTTTGATTACATTGACGGTAATGTTATGGTCGATAAAGCCGAGAATGTCCAAGTTCAGCATATCGATGTCGCATTCTACTTTTAAAATATCTTTTTTATCCATTTTGCCGCTGCGGGCATTTTTTATGATGGCGACGGTGCAATCCAGCTTATCAAGCCGCAGGTGGTGATAAATGGAAAGGCTCTGTCCGGCTTTGATATGGTCGAGTACGAAACCCTCTTCAATTTTTCCTACATTTAACATAATGCTCTCCTTTCAATCTGCATGAATGCCTAACAAAGTCAGGATCAGGGCCATGCGCACATAAACGCCGTACTGAACCTGCTTGAAATAAGCGGCTCTTTCATCATCATCGACTTCTACGGAAATTTCGTTTACCCGGGGAAGGGGATGGAGTACGAGCATATCTTCCTTGGCCAGCTTCATTTTCGTTTTATCCAAAATATAGAAGTCCTTTAAACGGACGTAGTCTTCTTCATTGAAGAAACGTTCCTTTTGGACACGGGTCATATATAAAAGATCAAGGTCTGCCATGGTATCTTCCAACCGGATGACTTCTTCGTAAGGAACAGACCTCTGTTTTAACATATCCGTGATATAGTCGGGGATACGCAGTTCTTCGGGAGAGATAAATATGAACTTGATGTTTTCGTAGCGGACCAGAGCATGGATCAGGGAATGGACAGTACGTCCGAATTTCAGATCCCCGCATAGACCGATTGTAAAATTGTCAAGCCGTCCTTTCAGGGCGCGGATCGTTAAAAGGTCGGTCAGCGTCTGGGTGGGATGCTGGTGTCCGCCGTCGCCCGCATTGATAACGGGAATGCCCGATTTTTCCGCCGCTACCATCGGCGCGCCTTCTTTCGGATGGCGCATGGCGCAGATATCGGCGAAACAGGAGATCACGCGGATCGTATCGGAAACGCTTTCTCCTTTTGCAGCGGAAGAGGAGCCGGCATCGGAAAAGCCGATCACGTTTCCGCCTAAATTCAGCATTGCGGATTCAAAGCTTAAACGGGTCCGGGTGCTGGGTTCGTAGAAGCAGGTCGCCAGCTTTTTTCCTGCGCAGGCATGGGAATATTTGGCTGGGTTATGTTCAATATCTTCCGCCAGATCGAACAGGTCGGACAGTTCCTTGACAGTAAAATCCAAAGGACTCATTAAATGTCTCATAATCATCATTTCCTTTCTAAAGCGACGTTAAATTCTCGTAAAAAAGTCGAAGAGTTGTGTCTCTTCGACTAGGGGTCACTGATATGATAAAAGATCGTCAACCGGTTTCCGTTTCGGAGCTGCCGGTTCTTCAGCGGGATATCCGATGGGGATCAGCGTGACCAATTCACGGTCTTCAGGGATCTCCAAAATAGAAGCGGCTTTCGCCTCATCAAAAATACCTAAAATAACGGAGCCGATCCCTTTTTCATAAGCGGCAAGACAGAAAGTCTGTACGGCAATACCGGCATCGAACATCTGCCAGCCGTCTTTTTTGGCAGTGGAAAAGGAGCCGTCTCTTTCATAACCGCTTCTTTTGGTGATCATGGTAACGGCGATCAGCATAGGCGCGGCGGAGATGATCTCTCCGTTCTTTTTATAAGCGTCCGTGCATTCCGAAGCGATCTTTTCTTTTACTTCTCCGGTGACTGCGATATAACGGGCAATCTGCGTATTTTTCCAACTGGGGGCAAAAGATGCCGTCTCAACGATCTCGGTCAGAACCTCGCTGGGGATCGGAGTGTCTTTAAACTGGCGGATGCTTCTGCGTCCTAAGATACATTCTTTTGCGGTCATGAAAATCCTCCTTTACTGACTTGATTTTGTTATTTTTTATCATATCATATGAAAGTATTTGTTTCAATTCTTAAAATTGGGAAATTTCAGAAAATGAATACATACGAAGCGATTCATGGAGAATCATATTGATTTTGACAACAAAATAACTTATTCTATAGTAAGCGGAAACACAGTAAAGAGCAATCCGTCCCGTAAATTACCGGGATGGCGGAAACGGAGGAGCGTTATGGAAAAAACGGCGGCATATACGGAAAGAAAAAGATGGGTATTTTTGGGACTGCCTTTTACTTTTACAAAATATACGGTAAGGGAGGACGGCATTACGATCAACAGCGGGCTGCTGAAAAGCTTTGAAAATGACTGCTATATGTATAAGGTACAGGATGTGGAGCATACGGCGACGCTGTTTGAAAAAATGTTCGGGCTTGGAACGGTGATCTGCTATACCGGAGACACTACCCATCCTCAGCTTGTTTTGGAGCATATTAAAAATTCCAAGGAAATCAAAAATTATATATTGGAAACCTCCGAAAAAGCGAGGATAAAGAGACGCACATTAAATACGCTTGATATTGGAACAGGCGTTATGGACGATATGGAAGAGTAAAGCTTATGGAACTGGATATGACGAAGGGAAGTCCTTCCCGATTGATACTGAAATTTATAGTACCTTTGATTATAGGAAATATTTTCCAGCAGCTTTACAGCATGGTGGATACGATCATTGTAGGACAGTATGTAGGCGTGCAGGCCCTTGCGGCGGTAGGCGCGACCGGAACCATTAACTTTTTGATTCTTGGATTTATGATGGGAATGACTTCCGGATTTACGGTGCCCGTAGCCCAGAGGTTCGGCGCGGGCGACCTGAAAGGAATGCGTGTGAGTATTGCCAACGCGGCGAGATTATCCGTGATCGTAACGGCGGTTACGACGTTGATAAGCCTTTTGGGAATGCGCGGGCTGTTACGGCTGATGAATACGCCGTCGGATATTTTTGAAATGTCATGGACTTATATTGCTATTATTTGTGCAGGAATGGTATGTATCGTCTTTTATAACCTTTTGGCGGGGATTCTGCGCGCCATCGGAAATAGTAAAGTACCGTTGTTTTTCCTGATTATTTCAGCGGCGTTGAACATTATTCTGGATCTCTTTTTGATCCGCGTCGTTCCGCTTGGCGTTGCGGGGGCGGCGTTAGCTACCGTGATTTCCCAAGGAATATCGGGGCTTCTCTGCCTGCTGTATTTGATGAAAAAAGTGCCTTTGGTACATCCCCAAAAAGAGGAATGGGCGGCGGATAGGGACTGTATGGGTCTGCAGCTTAAGATCGGGCTGCCGATGGCGCTTCAGTTTTCGATCACTGCGATCGGTACGATCATGGTGCAGGCGGTGTTGAATATGTTTGGCTCTACGGTGATCGCTTCCTATACGGCGGCGAGTAAAGTGGAGGGGCTTGTGACCCAGCCGTTTGCCGCAATGGGTATGACGATGGCAACTTATGGGGCGCAGAACAGGGGGATCAACGATCTTTCGAGGATCAGAAAGGGCGTGAGGGCTGCAAACGGGATGTCTGCGGTCTATGCGCTTATCATCTACGGTCTGGCGGTGGTGATGATGCCGTATCTGATCCCGTTGTTTGTGAATGAAAATCTTTCGGAAGTTTTAGTGTATGCTACGATCTATATGAAGATCTGCGGCGCCTTTTTCATTCCGTTGGGGATGATTTTCATTTACAGGAATATCCTGCAGGGCTGCGGATTTTCTTTCGTACCGATGTTCGGCGGCGTGGTGGAACTGGTAAGCCGTCTGGCTGCTGCGCTTTTGGCGGCTCATTTTTTCAGCTACGAAGGGATCTGTATCGCCAATATCAGCGCGTGGCTGACTGCCGGGATCTATCTGTTTATCGGTTATATTTTTATCATGCGCAAAATGCTGAGGCAGGCGGCGCGGGATACGGAAAAAGAAGAGGCGTTTTAGGGGATTTTTAAACACGCTCTAGGGGGAGAAGGTTTTCCCGAGTTTTTCAAAGAGCAGGCCGACGCCGATCCAGTAAGGGGTAAAATCAAGGCGGATCACTTGGGAAATATTCCATTTTGAGCGGCTGTAATCCCATGGGCAGGCATCTCTTTTTTTCAGAAAACGCCCGCTGAAAAATTCGACGGAAAAGATCAAAATGGCATAGGTCAGTCCGCGCAGGGCGATATGCCATTTTTTTATGAGCGAGGACAAAGGAACTAAAAACGCGCCCATTCCGTAAATAGGAAACATCCAAAGGGAGGTATTCCCGGTCAGGGTTTTGTCCCGTCTTTGGATAGAGTGGAGTGATGTAAAAATGATTTCCATGCACCAGCCAAGGATGCCGAAACGTAAAAAATTTTTGCAAGTTGTTTTCATAGTGATAGTATGGACGGCGGACAGGGAAAATATTACGGGAGAAATCAATTTATGTAGAAAAAGAGAGTGATAGTGAGAGACGGGCGGGAACGGAGGAGATACGGGTATGAACGAAAGACAGGCAATGGAATATATAGAAGAGATCGGAAAATACGGAAGCGTGCCGGGACTTTCCAACATCAGAGAGCTGTGCAGGAGATTGGGGAATCCGCAGGATTTACTGCATTTTGTCCATATTGCCGGAACCAACGGGAAAGGTTCGGTGTCGGCTTATATGGATTCGGTACTGAGAGAAGCCGGATACCGGGTGGGGAGGTATCTCTCTCCGACCATCTTTGATTATAGGGAGCGCATTCAGGTAAACGGGAAAATGATCTCCAAGACAGGGCTGTGCAGGCATTTGGAACGGGTCAGGAGAGCGGCGGAGGAGATGGCGAAAGAAGGGATGCCCCATCCTACGGCGTTTGAAGTGGAAACGGCGCTGGCCTTTTTATATTTTTGTGAAAAAAAATGCGATATCGTGGTATTGGAGGCAGGGCTTGGCGGGAGCCTTGACGCGACGAATCTGGTAACCACAACCGTGCTTTCGGTGCTGACTTCCATCAGCCGGGATCACATGGCGTTTTTAGGGGAAACGCTTGGGGAGATTGCCGCCAATAAAGCGGGGATCATTAAAGAAAAGATCCCTGTAGTCAGTACCTTTCAGGAACCGGAGGCAATGCGGGAGATAGAAAAGGAGGCGGAGAAAAAAGAAAGCGCGCTTGTGGCCGTCTCACCGGAAGAAATCAAAAAGGTCCGTTATGGGATAGAAAAGCAGTATTTTGATTATAAGCAGTTTAAAAAGCTGGAGATTACCCTGGCCGGGCAGTATCAGATCGAAAACTGCGCTGTGGCGGCGGAAGCGCTTATGCAGCTTTCAGGGCGGGGATTTCCCGTCAGTGAAAAGGCGCTTAGGGACGGACTGAAAAAAACGGCATGGAAGGGGCGGTTCAGTGTGATCGCCAAAAAGCCCTTTTTTATCGTGGATGGCGCCCATAACGAAGATGCCGCCAAAAAACTTGCAGATTCCATCCGGTTTTATTTTACAAATAAAAAAATAATTTATATAATGGGAATATTGAAGGATAAGGAATATGAAAAGATCATTGCGCAGACGGGTTCGCTTGCGGAGCAGATCATCACGGTTGCCGCGCCGAAAAATAAGCGGGCGATGTCTGCTTATGAGCTGGCGGGCGCGGTAAAGGAATATTATCCTTGCGTTACCGCAGCAGACAGCTTAGAAGAGGCAGTAGAGATGAGCTATCTTTTGGCAGATCCGGACAGCGTGATCATTGCGTTCGGTTCCCTTTCCTTTTTAGGACAATTAATGGCAATTGTAGAAAACAGGCATACGATCAGGAGAGATTCTCATGGTAGATCAGAAAAAAATTAAAGAAGCGGTAAGATTATTATTGGAAGGAATCGGCGAAGAGGCGGAACGGGAAGGGTTAAAGGAGACGCCGGACCGGATAGCCCGTATGTATACGGAAATTTTTTCGGGCATGGATGAGACGGCGGCGGATCATCTTTCCAAAACTTTTTCGGTGAGCGGAAACGATATGGTGGTGGAAAAGGATATTGTCTTTTATTCCACTTGCGAGCATCATTTGATGCCTTTTTACGGGAAAGCGCACATTGCCTATATACCTGACGGCAAGGTTGTGGGGCTCAGCAAGCTGGCAAGATGCGTGGAGGTATTTGCCAAAAGGCCCCAGATACAGGAGAAAATGACGGCGCAGATCGCGGACGCCATTATGGAGCATTTACAGCCGAAAGGGGTGATGGTCATGGTGGAGGCGGAGCATATGTGCATGACGATGCGGGGAGTCAAAAAACCCGGAAGCATGACGATGACCTATGCGGCAAGGGGAGCCTTTGAAGAGGAGAGGCAGCAGGAAAAGTTTTTCCGTATGGTGCGCAGATAGGCAGGCTTTTTTAGCGGTGAGCGGATAGGAAAAGAGGAGCGGGGCGTAAGCGGGTAAAAGGATGGAGAGGATTGACAGGATTTTAGGAAATGAAAAGTATCGGGATTATCTGCGGCGGAACCAACAAGAAGAGCAGGAGCGTATTTTCTGCCGACATGATATGGCCCACTTTTTGGATGTGGCAAGAATCGGCTGGATACTTGTATTGGAAGAGAATCTTCCTATAGAAAAAGAGATTGTTTATGCGGCAGCTCTTTTACATGATATTGGAAGATACCTGCAGTATAGGGAAGGGCAGCCTCACGAAAAAGCAAGCGCAAAGCTTGCGCCGGAGATTTTAAAAGAGTGCGGGTTTGATGAGAACGAAACAGACATTATTATAGAGGCGATAGAAAAGCACAGGGATAAAAACGTGCAGGGAGAGGAAAACTTAAACGGGATCCTTTATCGGGCGGATAAGGCGGGCAGGCCATGTTTTGCCTGTGATGCGGAAAAACTGTGCGACTGGAAACAGGAGAAGAAAAATAAGAAGATAAGATATTGAATAACAGTCCGGGCATCCGGATTGTTACAGCCTTAAAAAGCAGAATAAAAGTACAGTCAGAAGAAAGGGCATACAGGCATGAAGATAGGAAAAAGAGAATTTGACACAGCACGAAAAACTTATGTTATGGGTATACTAAACGTGACGCCGGATTCGTTTTCGGACGGCGGAAAGTATCAGAAACCGGATCAGGCGTTTAGGCGTGTAGAAACAATGATAGCGGAAGGGGCGGATTTAGTGGATGTTGGAGGAGAATCTACCCGTCCCGGCTATAGCATGGTGTCCGAAGAAGAGGAAATGGAAAGGATTGTGCCCGTGATAGAAGGGATCAAGTCAAGATTCGACATACCTATATCTGTTGATACTTATAAAGCAAAAGTGGCGCAGGCAGGCATAGCGGCGGGGGCTGATCTGGTCAATGATATATGGGGGCTGAAATATGACGGCGATATGGCGGGGATCATTGCCAAAACGGGGACTGCCTGCTGTCTCATGCATAACAGAAAGGAGCCGGCTTACAAACAGTTTGTCAAAGAGGTGGTTTCTGACCTGAAAGAATCGGTCAGCATTGCCCTTGACGCGGGAATTTTGCCGGATAAGATTCTGCTGGATCCGGGAGTGGGATTCGGAAAAACTTATGAGAATAATCTGGAGATCATAAACCGTTTGGAAGAGTTAGGGAGTTTGGGGTATCCGGTGCTTCTGGGTACTTCAAGAAAATCTGTGGTCGGACTTACCCTTGATCTGCCGGCAGAGGAACGGATAGAAGGAACACTTGTTACCACGGTATTCGCCGTAATGAAGGGCTGCGCTTTTGTCAGGGTACACGATATTCAGGAAAATGTCCGGGCTATAAAAATGGCGGAGGCCATTTTAAACAGTACTGCGGGCAGATAGGAAAAACCGCGGCAGGCAAGTAGGATAAATCAGATGGAAAAGATAAGGGTAGGCGAAAAACAAGGCAGAATGGAAATAAAAACAGGTAAGAGGAATAAGTGGATTTAAGCACAGCTATCATAAAAAGGCAGAGGCCGGAGCGGAATAACAACGAATAACAGACAGGGAGAGAAAGAAATGGACGAGATACGCATCGAAGATTTAAAGATATATGCTTATCACGGAGTATATGCAGAAGAAAACGAAAAAGGACAGGATTTTTATGTGAATGCAACGCTGTATACGGATACCAGAGAAGCGGGAAAGCAGGATGCCCTTTCCCTTTCCAGCGATTATGGAGAGATCTGCCATATGATCAATGACTTTTTAAAACTGCACACGTTTAGTCTGATCGAAACGATGGCGGAGAAAACGGCGGAACAGCTTTTGCAGCGTTTTCCACTTATTCAGGCTTTGGATCTGGAGATCCGTAAGCCGCAGGCGCCCATCGGGCTTCCTTTTTCTTCCGTATCCGTGAAGATACACAGAGGATGGCATCGGGTTTATGTGGCGGTCGGATCCAATATGGGAGACAGGCAGGCATTTATTGGGAAGGCGGTCCAAAGCATACGGAAACAGGAATGCATTAAAAATGTCAGGGAATCGGAATTGATCGAGACTAAGCCTTATGGGGAAGTAAGGGATCAGGAGGATTTCTTAAACGGAATGCTGGAATTTGATACGCTTTTTGAGCCTAAAGAACTTTTAGCATTTTTACATGAAATCGAAAATGAAGCGGGACGTGAGAGAAAGCTGCATTGGGGGCCAAGAACGCTGGATCTGGATATTATTTTTTATGACGATCTGGTATTGGATACGGAGGAGCTTGTGATCCCCCATGCCGATATGCATAACCGCGATTTTGTATTGAAGCCGCTGTGCGAGCTGGCGCCGTATAAAAGGCATCCGCTGTTTCATAAGACGGCGGGACAGCTTTTGCAGGGGTTGAAGTAACGGATTGCACCCATACAGACCATGTAAAACAAAATAAAGTACAGAAAAACAAGTATCAGACGAAACCGTTTGGTACTTGTTTTCTGCCTCAAATTAAGAAACGGGGGGTATCCATGAACTTATAAGAATCATTCAAACCATAACGCAGCCCCTATAGGGTGTCCGTCATTTTTAAACTGCACTATATAAACATCTAAATTCAGTAAATCCGCATCGGTTCCGTCTTCTCTTTTCAAACTTAACGTAAAACCGTCAAATATATGAAATCCGTATGTTCCATGACTAAATTCTCCCGCATAGATACCGTCTAAAAGCAAAGTGTTTGTGTCCTGCATGATAGTTTCTTCCTGCTAAAAAACAGTTGTTTTATTTTTTGACATTCTCAGCAGCCGCACTCAACGCAGCGTCAAAGGTGGTAACATTTACAGGCCCGAAAGTACTTGTTTTGTAAACCGGTCCGTCTGATTCTCCAAATCCCGTAAAATAAACGTATTGAGAAGTAATATTAATATCCGTATAAATACCGGAGGCTACCAATTCCGTATTGCTGCCGTCCAGATTCATCCGTTTCAGAGCAGGAGAAGAGGATGAATTGGACTGATAATAAATGACGGAATCATAAATATTGAAAAGATCTACCCGGTCGGTGGTCAATACGGTGACCGAACCGTCTGATAAAGAATAGCGGCTCAGCCTGTAATTCTGATCCAGATCCATATAGTAGACATAATCGCCGTTCACGACCGGATTCCATACATTTCCGTCCCAAAGCATATAAGAACTGTCATCGGCCGTATTCCATACATAAAGATGATTGTCAATCCCTGCGCCCATCCAGTAGATCAGGCCGTCCTGACAAGAAGCGGGATTGACCCATGTAGTGCTTAAAGTCTGTTCTTTCTGTTTATCCAGCCTGACTTTGTGGAGCGTGAGCGAGGTATCCCTGTTATAATGGGAATAATATATGTAATCGCCGATCAGGTTCAGTGTGGAGGAAGGATTGGGGCTTAAACAAGCGGTATTCTTTCCCTTCAGATTGGAACGGTAAACGCCGTTTAAACTTCCGAATTTAGGAGCCGTATCCGTCGTGCTGCTGTCGGACTGATAGTAGACCAGATATTTTCCCCCTGCGTTGATAAATTCCACCTTGGAGTTGTTTAATTTCCTGATTTCCGTTTCATCGGGGTTCATGGAATATAAAGTCCCGTCGTCATAAGCGTTGGAAAAATAGACCTTTCCGTTGTATTCGCAAAATAATCCGCGGTTATTCAGATTGCCTGCGGTATTGCCGAGCGTACCTTCCGGAACCGGCGCGGTGCGCCCTCTGAAAAAAGCGGCCACTCCGATAATGGCAATCAATAAAATAACACACGAAATTAAAATAATAGTACGTTTTTTGTTTTCCATATGTCCTCACATTCCGCCGTTTTCCGGCATAGTTTTTAGCAGATCATTCCATAGAAATAAGACGATGTCTTTATAGAAATTATAGCCTTTATTTTCAAAGCTATCAACCTTTATTTTACTTGCGTGACACGGGGTTTTGCGATAAGATGGATTTGATATGGAACATAGGAATATTTTAAGCGTAAAGAGGGGAAAGACACATGGATCTAATGAAGCTGCGGGAGCAGATCGATAACATCGACAGAGAGCTTGTGGATCTCTATGAGCGGAGGATGGAGATCGCAGGTCAGGTTGCGGAATATAAAATAGAAACAGGGAAAAAGGTATTTGATAAAGAGCGGGAGGAACAGAAGATCGCAGCAGTCAAGGCGCTTGCCCACAACGAATTCAACAGACACGGCGTGGAAGAGCTGTTTGAACAGATCATGTCCATCAGCCGCAAACTCCAATACCGCATACTGACGGAACACGGAAGTATCGGAAAACTCCCTTTTATCGGTGTGGACGAGCTGGATACGAAGGAGGCAAGGGTCGTATTTCCGGGAGCGGAAGGTGCTTATACACAGGCGGCCATGCAGGAATATTTCGGGGACAAGGTAGCCAGTTTCCATGTAGATACTTTCCGGGACGCCATGACCGCTATTGACGAAGGGCGGGCGGATTTCGCAGTGCTGCCGATTGAAAATTCTACGGCGGGCATTGTGAGCGAAATCTATGATATGCTCGTGGAATTTGAAAATTATATTGTGGGGGAGCAGATCATTAAGATCGAACACTGTCTGATGGGAACGCCCGGAACGGAAATAGAGGACGTCAAAACGGTCTACTCCCATCCGCAGTCGCTGATGCAGAGCGCGGGATATTTAAGGGAGCATCCTTCGTGGCAGCAGATCAGTATGAATAACAATGCGTTTGCGGCCAGAAAAGTGGCGGAGGATCGGGACAGGACGCAGGCGGCGATAGCAAGCGAATATGCGGCGGCGGCCTACGGGCTTTCCGTATTGGAAAAAGGCGTGAATGACCTGAAAAATAACTCCACACGTTTTATTATTGTGACGAATCAGAAGATTTTTAAAAAGGACGCCAAAAAGATCAGCATATGCTTTGAAGTGTCCCATGAGAGCGGGTCTCTTTATCGTATGCTCTCTCATTTTATTTACAATAATCTGAATATGAATAAGATCGAGAGCCGTCCCATAGAGGGCCGGATCTGGGAGTATCGGTTTTTTATTGATTTTGACGGTAATCTGGCGGACAGCGCGGTCAAAAACGCGTTGCGGGGATTACGGGAAGAAGCGAGAAATATGAAGATTTTAGGAAATTATTAAAAAGCGGCCCCAAAGCGGCCGGGCATCATGAGACGACATAGAAACACAGGAGACGGATATGAGAGCGAAAGAGTTGATCATATATAAACATTTGGAGGACGGCAGGCTGCTTGAAGATATGGAGTGGCTGATGGATCATTATGGGGATGATTATTACAATAAAGAGGATAAGGAAGCGTTGTTTTACGAGTGCGTCCATGGATTGCTGGATATGGCGGGACATCATGGGTTTTACGGGAATCTTTGGCATTGTTATCTGACGAATCTTTTAGTCAATAACGAAAACAGCTACAGCATGTCGTGTGAGATCAAGGGGGCGGTTGCAGGGACGATCAATCAGGCAGTGCTGCACGATATCGCTATTTTTAAAGAATTTTTTGATTTTGATTTCGGACCGGTGTGTGAAGAACTGGGAACGGAAGTATTCGCATGGGTGCAGGATTACGAGAGCAGTTCGGAAAAGAGCAAGGTATACAATGCAAGGATCAGGGACAGGATCTGTACCCTTGCGGTAAAATTTAAAGAGGATAAGACGGCGGAGGAAATGAAGGATTCCCTGACGCAGTTTTATAAGGAGTACGGGGTAGGAAAGTATGGTTTGCATAAATCATTCCGGATCGAGCACAGAAACGGCGGCGCCGTGATCGTACCGATCAAAAATATTGCCCATGTGCATTTGGAGGATATGATCGGTTATGAGATCCCGAAACAGAAACTGACCGAGAATACGGAAGCTTTCGTAAACGGCAGGAGGGCGAATAACTGCCTTCTTTACGGGGATGCGGGAACGGGTAAATCTTCCAGCATCAAAGCCATTGCCAACGAATATTATGACAGGGGGCTCCGGATCATAGAAGTATATAAGCATCAGTTTCAGGATCTGAACGACGTGATCGGACAGATCAAGAACCGGAATTATAAATTTATCATTTATATGGATGATCTAAGTTTTGAGGATTTTGAAATAGAATATAAATATTTAAAAGCGGTCATTGAAGGCGGACTGGAAAAAAAGCCGGATAACGTGCTGATCTACGCGACTTCCAACAGAAGGCATCTTGTCAGGGAAAAATTCAGCGACAAGGAAGACAGGAGCGACGACCTGCATTCCGGCGATACCGTACAGGAAAAGCTGTCTTTGGTATCCCGCTTTGGCGTAACGATCTACTTCGGCGCGCCCAGCCCGAAAGAATTTAAAGAGATCGTTTGCATGCTCGCAAAACGCAATCATATCCATATGGAGGAAGAGAAGCTTTTGGCGGGGGCAAATAAATGGGAACTTTCCCACGGCGGGCTTTCCGGGAGAACGGCGCAGCAGTTCATCGATCATCTGCTGGGAACGGGAAAGGAAGAGGTTTGAGACAGACCGGCGGGAGGATACGGAAAGAGGGTATCCTTTTGAAGATCAGGATAGGGAAGGAAGGGAATTGGATTTTATGGCGGTAAAGACATTTGCGGCGATCGACGTAGGTTCTTATGAACTTGGCATGAAGATTTTCGAGATCTCACCCAAAAACGGCATGAAAGAGATTGAACATATCAGGCACAGGATAGCCCTTGGCGCAGATACCTTTGCTACAGGGAAAGTAAGCTATGAAAAGATTGAAGAACTGTGCAGGGTACTGACGGAATTTAAAGGCATCATGAAAACCTATAAGGTGGAGGAATACAAAACCTATGCCACCAGCGCGATCAGGGAAACGGACAATAAGCGTATCCTGTTGGACCAGATCCGGGTAAAGACAGGGATGAAAATAGAAATATTGAGCAATTCCGAGCAGCGGTTTTTGGATTATAAGTCCATCGCGTTCCGTGGCGAAGAATTTAAGCATCTGCTGGAGAAGGGAACGGCTATCGTGGACATCGGAGGGGGCAGCATCCAGATTTCCCTGTTTATGAAAGATACTCTTGTGGCGACGCAGAATTTAAAGCTGGGAGTTCTGCGGCTTTTGGAACATATGAACCATTTGAACGCGAAACCGACCCAATATGACGGATTGGTGGAAGAATTTGTCAGCGCCCAGCTTGAAGTCTTTAAGAAATTATATTTAAAGGACAGAGAGATCCAAAATATCATTGTTGTGGACGATTATCTTTCCCGGCTGTTGAGACGCGGGCAGCTTGAGGGGACAAAGGAAGGATATGTGGAGGCGGAAACTTACAGGCGTTTTACAAATGCCGTGCAGAAAAAGACCGCTCTCGATATCAGCCGGACGTATGACATTCCCGAAGAGATCCTTCCCATGCTGCATATTACGGTGGTTTTGATCAAGCAGATTCTTTCCATGATGGATGCGAAACTGATTTGGGCGCCGGGAGTGACGCTTTGCGACGGGATCGCTTATGAATATGCGGAAAAGAATAAGCTTGCGGTGATCGACCATGATTTTGAGCAGGATATCATCGCCTGCGCCCAGAATATCAGCAAGCGTTATATGGGCAGCAAGAAACGCAGCGAAACGCTGGAAAAGATTGCGCTTACGATTTTTGACAGTACCAAAAAGGTACACGGGCTGGGGAAAAGAGAAAGGCTGTTGCTGCGGATCGCAACGATACTTCATGACTGCGGGAAATTTATCAGTATGATGAATTTGGGCGAATGTTCTTATCATATCGTCATGTCTACCGAGATCATCGGGCTTTCCCATACGGAGAGGGAGGTTGTGGCAAACGTTGTAAAATACAATCATGCGGAATTTGATTATCCGGAAACAGTGGATTATCTGACGATCGCGAAACTGACGGCGATCCTGCGCGTAGCCAATGCCCTTGACCGCAGTCATAAGCAGAAATTTAAGGACATCAAGACGGTATTAAAGGAGAACAGGCTGGTCATGACTGTAGCGTCCGATGCGGACATCACGCTGGAGAGAGGACTTTTTAAAGAGAGGGCGGATTTTTTCGAAGAAGTTTTCAGCGTAAAACCCGTGATCAAACAGAGAAAATCATTGTAGTCGGTTAGGAGGCACTTTATGTCGGAAAAATATAAAAATCCTGAATATTATACGAACAGAGAAATGAGCTGGGTACTTTTTAACAACAGGGTGCTCAGCGAGGCGCGAGATAAAAAGATCCCTCTATTTGAGCGTCTGAAATTTTTGAGTATCACGGCGTCAAATCTGGATGAATTTTTTATGGTCCGGGTAGCGTCCCTAAAGGATATGGTAAATGCAAAATATACAAAGCCCGATATTTCGGGAAAAACACCGATTGAACAGCTTGAAATGCTGGATAAGGCCACCCATGAGCTTGTCCGCAACCAGTATTCTACATACAACCGTTCTTTGGTGCCGCTGCTTTTACAGAACGGGCTGCGCGTTATAGAGCGTCACGAACAGCTTTCGGAAGAAGAGGAGCGCTTTGTGGACCGTTATTTTATGGATAACGTATATCCGGTACTGACGCCGATGGCGCTGGATTCTTCCAGACCGTTTCCGCTCATACGGAACAAATCGTTAAATATAGGCGCGCTTGTAAGCAAAAAGAAGGGAGAGGGGGATCTGGAGTTTGCTACGGTGCAGGTACCCAGCGTCCTGCCAAGGATCGTGCCCGTGCCTTCCGAGAATCAAAACGAGACGACGGTCATTCTTCTGGAGGAAATGATCGAGCGCAATATGGATAAATTGTTTTTAAACTACGATATTGTCTGCGCCCATCCTTTCCGTATTATGAGGAACGCGGATTTGTCGATAGAAGAAGACGAGGCCGAGGATCTGTTGCAGGAAATCGAGAGACAGCTCAAGAAAAGGCAGTGGGGTGAGGTGATCCGGCTTGAGGTGGAAGACGGTATCGACAAAAGACTGCTGAAAATATTAAAGAACGAGCTTATGATCTCCGAAGAAGGGATCTACCGGATCGACGGCCCCTTAGACCTTACCTTTCTTATGAAGATGTATTCTTTGGAAGGGTTTGAACGGTTAAAGAACGAGAAGTATATGCCCCAGCCTGTGCCGGAACTGCCGGCGGGAGAAGATATTTTCGAGCATATCCGGCAGGGGGATATTTTACTGCACCATCCGTACCAGACTTTTATGCCGGTAGTGGATTTTATCAGACAGGCGGCGAAAGACAAAGACGTGCTGGCGATTAAACAGACGCTTTACCGTGTCAGCGGCAATTCGCCGATCATTGCGGCGCTTGCGCAGGCGGCGGAAAACGGAAAACAGGTTTCCGTTCTGGTAGAATTAAAAGCCAGATTTGACGAGGAGAATAATATCGTATGGGCAAGGAAACTGGAAAAAGCGGGATGCCATGTGATTTACGGTCTGGTAGGATTAAAGACTCACAGTAAGATCACTCTGATCGTGCGTAAAGAGGAAGACGGCATACGCCGGTATGTACATCTTGGAACAGGCAACTACAACGACGCAACGGCGAAATTATATACGGATGTGGGCCTGCTCACCTGCTCGGAGGCCATTGGGGAAGACGCAACGGCGGTATTCAATATGCTCTCCGGCTATTCGGAGCCGCTTACATGGAACAAGCTGTCGCTGGCGCCGCTTTGGCTCAAAAAGAAGTTCATCCATCTGATTGAGAGGGAAAAGCAGCATGCGATGGAAGGGAACCCGGCGCATATCATAGCCAAGATGAATTCCCTTTGTGATAAAGACGTGATGGAGGCGCTTTATGACGCAAGCGCGCAGGGCGTAAAGATCGAGCTGATTGTAAGAGGGATCTGCTGTCTGAGAGTAGGAATCCCGGGAATCAGTGAAAATATAAGCGTCCGCTCCATTGTAGGTAACTTTTTGGAGCACAGCAGGATCTTTTATTTTGAAAACGGCGGCAGGAGCGAAGTGTATTGCGGCAGCGCGGACTGGATGCCGAGGAATCTGGAGCGTCGTGTAGAGATTCTTTTTCCGGTGGAAAACGAAGAGTTGAAAAAGAAACTGATGCATATATTGGAAGGGCAGCTTAAAGATACCGAAAAGGCCCATGTGCTGAATGACAGGGGCGTTTATGAAAAGGTTGACAGGCGCGGAAAGACTGTATACAATTCTCAGGAGGAGTTCTGCAGGGAAGCGATCCTTGCGGCAAAAGAAGAAAAAAACGACGCGGAGCGCCGTGTATTTATACCGGAGATTCATCATGAATAAATTTGTTTTGGCATCGGCATCGCCGAGAAGAAAAGAACTGCTCGAACAGCTGGGGCTTTCCTTTATGGTATGCAAGAGCAGCGTGGAAGAAAAGATCACGAAAAGCGATCCGGCACAGATCGTTATGGAATTATCCGAACAGAAGGCTAAGGATGTGAAAAAGGACGTAGGGCCGAATGTGGCCGTGATCGGTGCGGATACGATCGTCGTATTCAAAGATCAGATATTGGGAAAGCCTGCGGACGGGGAAGACGCATACCGGATGTTAAGCGAACTTCAGGGAAATACCCATAAAGTCTATACAGGCGTAACAATCTGCCATGGCAGCAGGGTACGGTCCTTTTTTGAAAGTACGAAAGTGCATGTCTATGAAATGAGCGAAAGGCAGATACGCCGGTATATTGAAACCGGAGAACCCATGGATAAAGCGGGAGCTTATGGCATACAGGGCAGGTTTGCGGCCTATATAAAAGGAATTGAGGGGGACTACAACAATGTAGTAGGACTTCCCATAGGCAGATTGTATCAGGAGTTGATCCATCTTTCATTGGCGGAGTAAAGAGAAGATAGAAGTGTTATTAAAGGAGGAAGAAATATGCCAGAATTTGACAGTGCGGTGCTTCAGTGTTTTTTGAAGAATCAGTTACAGCTTTTCCCGGAAAGAGTGGCGGAAAGTGAAGAAGAAGCGGAAGAATTTTTGGAAGACTGCATGGCGGTCGTAGTCAATTCCGTAAAAGAAGTCTGGGAGTATTTTGATGAAGCCGGAATCGATATGGAGGGCGCCGGAGAAGACGAGATCCTTGAGGCGCAGGAAGTATTTGAAGTGGGAGACGGAAGATATCTGATCGTGGAAGGATGATAAATCCGTATCCCGCCATGCAAAATACCGGATCGTTATGAAGAAATAATTATGTCAGCGGCTTTAGGCAAAACCTGAAGTCGCTGACAATATATGAGCCATAAATATGTTCGAAAGGATAAAAGAATGTCAGCTATCCCATATGTTCTTCTAATAGTTTTTCAACAGAAGCAAGTTTTACGCAAAGAACAAAGATTTTCGTTGCCTCAAGCATTTCTTCCGGCGTCGGGAAAGTAGGAGCAATGCGGATATTAGAATCTTCCGGATCCTTTCCGTAAGGGAAGGTTGCGCCTGCGCCGGTCAAAATAACGCCCAGCGATTTACATTTTGCAACGATTGACTTTGCACAGCCGGGCATGGCGTCGAAAGAAATGAAATAGCCGCCTTTCGGCTTGTTCCAGTTTCCGATTTCCAGTCCGGTGAGTTCTGCATCCAAAATATCCAGTACCGCTTCAAATTTAGGGCGGAGAAGATCCCCGTGTTTTTTCATGTGAGATTTCAGTCCGTCTAAATCTTTAAAAAACCTTACATGGCGAAGCTGGTTGATTTTATCGTGCCCTATGATCTGCGTCGTCATCTGCTTTTTGATATCTTCGATATTTTTAAAGGAGGTGGCAACCGCGGATACACCGGAACCCGGAAAGCTTATTTTAGAAGTAGAGGCAAAGATGTATACCATATCCGGATTACCTGCTTTTTCACATTCTTCTAAAATATTTAAAATCTCATCCTGGTCATCGTCATATAGATGGTGCATACAATAGGCGTTGTCCCAAAAAATCCGGAAGTCTTTTGCTTTTGGCTTTAAGTTTGCAAACCGTTTCACTACTTCGTCGGAGTAGGAGATTCCCGTCGGGTTGGAATATTTTGGCACGCACCAGATTCCTTTTACGGCGTCGTCGTTATTTACATATTCTTCTACCAGATCCATGTCGGGGCCGTCTTCCCGAAGCGGAATGTTGATCATTTCGATGCCGAATAATTCCGTGATCTTAAAGTGCCTGTCATATCCCGGCACCGGACATAAAAATTTGACTTTGTCCAGTTTGCACCAGGGGGTAGAACCGTTCACGCCCATGAGCAGGGAACGGGATACGGTATCATACATGATATTTAAACTGGAATTACCACATACGATGACATTGTCTTTAGGAACACCCATCATTTGGGACATCAGACGCCGGCATTCGCCGATACCGTCCCAGTCTCCGTAATTTCTGGTGTCGTTTCCAAGCAGCGTATGCATGTCGGAACTGCTGTTGATCACATCCAGCATCGGCATGGACAACGCCAATTGAGAAGCGCCGGGCTTACCTCTTGCCATATTCAGGGACAGTCCTTTTGCCTCCTCTGTTTTAAATTCTTCTTCCAGACTTGATTTTAATGCCAGAAGTTCCTCCCGGCTCATATTCTTGTAAGCTTTCATAATATAATCATTCCTCGTAATTTTTTTCTAATAAATAATACCACGAAAGTGATAAACTGACAAGGCAGGCGTATAAAAGCAGCGAAATCAGGATCGATATTCCTGCAGCCATTTTTTCAGGTTTGTAAGAATTTCTACGGGAACCTGCAGGTTACCGTAGCCTACGCCCAGATCCAGCTTGGGCTTGGTATCGCCGTGAAAATCCGAACCGCCGCTGGGCAGCAGACCGTATTGGGCGGCAAGTTTTTTCATCTGCCGCTCTTCGGAAGGGGAGTAGGTGCTGTAGATACATTCCATTGCCGCGAGGCCCGCTCCTTTTAGGCGGTATAGTAAAAGCCCCAGCCTTTTATCGCTCATGTGATACAGGGTAGGATGAGCCAGCACCGGAATGCCGCCGGCCTTCAAAATCAGTTGGACAGCCTGCATGGGCGTCACCTTTTCCCTCGGAACAAAGTACCGGGTATGATCCCCTACATATTTGTCAAACGCTTCCGGCATATTTTTTACTGCACCCTGATCCAAAAGATATTTGGCATAGTGGGCTCTGGTAATGACGGCGCCCGGAAATGCGGCGAGCAGTTTTTCATAAGAAATATCGATGCCCGCGCCCTGCAGATTGGCGCACATTTTCCGGTTGCGTTCTATGCGGGAGTCCACAAAAGCCTGAATCCGTTCCCGGAATGCGCTGCATTTATGATCGATATACAGTCCTACGATGTGAATATCTTTTCCTTCATACTCCGTAGAAAATTCAATGCCGGGGATCACTTCGACCGTAGTTCCCTTTGCGGCGTCCAATGCCTCGTCCAGTCCCTCCGTCGTGTCGTGGTCGGTCAGGGCGAAAGCTTTCAATCCCTTTTCCACCGCATAATCCACGAGTCCGGCAGGAGTGAAACTGCCGTCCGATTTATTGGAGTGTACATGTAAATCTACAATATCCATAGTTGCCAGTCCAGTCCTAATTGTCGTCTTCTTCCCTGTTTGCGGTAAATACGGTTCTCTTACGAGCCATTTCGTCGCTTTCCAGATATTCGTCATACGTCGTGATCTTATCGATCAGGCTGCCGTTCGGCAGGATTTCCATGATCCGGTTTGCGGTAGTCTGCACAAACTGATGATCATGGCAGGAGAACAGTTCTACGCCGGAAAACTTGATCATGCCGTTGTTGAGCGCGGTAATGGATTCCATATCCAAATGATTGGTCGGTTCGTCAAAGATCAGACAGTTGGCGCCGGAGATCATCATTTTGGATAAAAGGCACCGCACTTTTTCACCGCCGGAAAGTACCTTTACTTTTTTAACTCCGTCTTCTCCGGCAAACAGCATACGTCCTAAAAATCCGCGGACATAGGTCACATCCTTTACGGGAGAGTAACCGGTCAGCCAGTCCACGATGGTGAGATCGTTGTCAAATTCTTCGGTATTGTCTTTCGGGAAATAAGCCTGAGAAGTAGTGACTCCCCATTTATAGCTGCCGCTGTCCGGTTCTATTTCCCCCATAAGGATTTTGAAAAGCGTTGTTTTTGCAATTTCATTCCCTCCCACAAAAGCGATCTTATCGTCGTGACCGACGATAAAGGAGATGTTGTCCAGTACTTTTACGCCGTCCACGGTCTTGGTAAGCCCTTCCACCATTAAGACTTCATTGCCGATCTCTCGTTCAGGACGGAAATCAATATAAGGATATTTTCTGCTGGAAGGCTTGATATCATCCAGTTCGATTTTTTCCAAGGCCCTTTTTCTGGAAGTGGCCTGTTTGGACTTGGATGCGTTTGCAGAGAAACGGGAAATAAATTCCTGCAGTTCCTTGATTTTTTCTTCCTTCTTTTTGTTGGCTTCTTTCATCTGTTTGACTAAAAGCTGGCTGGATTCATACCAGAAATCATAATTTCCGGCGTAGAGCTGTATTTTACCGTAGTCGATATCGGCGGTATGGGTACATACTTTATTTAAGAAATAACGGTCGTGGGATACGACGATCACCGTGTTCTCAAAATTGATCAAAAACTCTTCCAGCCATGCGATAGCGTCCAGATCCAAATGGTTGGTAGGCTCGTCCAGCAAAAGGATATCCGGATTTCCGAACAGGGCCTTTGCAAGCAGCACCTTTACTTTATCGTTACCGACTAAAGTGGACATGACCGCGCTGTGGATGGAAGTGTCGATGCCGAGCCCGTTTAAAAGCATGGCTGCGTTGGATTCCGCCTCCCAGCCGTCCATTTCCGCAAATTCCGCCTCCAGTTCGCTGGCGCGGATACCGTCTTCGTCGGAAAAGTCTTCTTTTGCATAGATGGCGTCTTTTTCCTTCATGATCTGGTAAAGTCTTTCGTTCCCCATGATGACCACGTCCATTACGGTGTAATCGTCATATTTGAAGTGATCCTGCTCCAAAACGGAAAGGCGCTGTCCGGGGGTAATGGAAATATCGCCGTTGGTCGTTTCAAGCTGCCCGGAAAGGATCTTTAAAAAGGTAGATTTGCCTGCTCCGTTGGCTCCGATCAAGCCGTAGCAGTTCCCTTCCGTAAATTTGATGTTAACATCCTCAAATAATGCTTTTTTTCCTACTCTGTAGGTTACGTTATTTGCACTGATCATATAAAACCTCATTTTCCAATTTTTACACGTTTTTTAGTCACTGTTACTTATTATACACAATGTTTGCATTTTTTCAATGGAAAATCTGCGGCGGGAGGGGAGATTCTTAAGATAATATTAATTGGAAATTGTAATAGGCGGGTGTATAATATAAAAAAGTATGCGAATCGGTTTTGGCATGCGCAGGTTGGGTATACAGGCGTATGCCTGCGGACGGGAAAGGATATACGGCCATAAAAAAGAGTGCCGGATGTTTCGGCTCTTAGGGTTTGAGTCCGCCGAAGCGGAGTGGGGGATGGAAATGAATTTTTTTATTGTGGGATTGATCGTTTTGGCATTGGCTGTCCTGTATCTTTATGCTATTATGCCGAGGATGGTAAGGCGGCCTGACAAATCGCCGTTTACGGGATGGATGTATGCGCACAGGGGATTGTTTGACAACAATACGCAGGCGCCGGAAAACTCACTTTCCGCGTTCAAAAAGGCAGTGGATGCGGGGTTTGGAATCGAGATGGACGTGCAGCTTACGAAGGACAAGATCCCGGTAGTATTTCATGATTTTACATTGGAACGGGCCTGTAAAAAGAAGGGGAAAGTTTCGGATTATACCTACGCCCAGCTTAAGCAGTTTTTCCTGTTCCGGTCGGACGAGCATATCCCGACTTTTCAGGAGGCGCTTGAACTTGTAAACGGAAAAGTGCCGCTGATCGTGGAACTAAAGATGGAATGGAGCGACTGCAGCGTATGCAGGGAAGCGGACAGGCTGCTGGGCAGCTACAAAGGCTTCTATGTGATAGAGTCTTTTAATCCTTTAGGGCTTATCTGGTATCGCAGGCACCGCAGCCGGATCATCAGAGGACAGCTTGCGGATCATTTCAGAAAAGAAGGGACGGCGAAGGGGCCGTTTTACTTTCTGTTACATTATCTTGTCTTGAATTTTTTGACAAAGCCGGATTTTATTGCCTATAATCACAAATATTCCAAAAATATGTCAAGGCAGTTGTGCCGGTATCTGTATGGGGCAGCTGCGGCGGGGTGGACGATAAAAAACGAAGAACAGCTTATGTCTGCAAGGGAAAACTTTGACTGGATCATATTTGACGGTTTTGTACCAAAAATAAGAAAAAATTAAAAAAATGTTTTTTGTTTATTTACTTTTTTATGGTATTATTTTATTAGTGTACCCAATTGGTAAATGGAGTACTGAAAAATGCTTTTTGTCAGATGTGCGTCACGGTTTGCGAAGTGTGCCGGAAAAAGAGCATAGCGGCCATTCCTGAACCTGAAAGCCATATTTGACGTGAAGGATAAAAAGGGGACGAAAGACAAATATGAGCGGGGACAGGGGTTACGGAGATTTGGATATTATTTCGTACGGTACAAAAAATGTGCGGAAAGGAAAAGAACGGAGAAGCAGCAGCATCAGGACCAACCATGCAAGAAAGGACAGCATCGGTAATAACGGCGGCAGGGTAAGAGACGGGGAAATGAGAAACGGGGGCTACCCGCAAAGCCGCAATATCAAAACGATCCATACAAAGAACAGTGTCAGAAGCAGCGGCGGCGTTGTAAGCGTGACAGGGGATGTGAGGATCGTAAAAGCAAAAGAGGGCAGCGGCAGAAGGGGAAATATAAAAAGCGGCGGAGCGGGGAACAGGTATGAAAACGCGGGGAAGAGGCCCTATGACGTCAGAGAGAGCAGGCAGGTCTCCAAAAGGAGGAAACGCAGGCAGAGAGCCTTTATAGCCAGATTTGTATCCGCTCTTTCGATCTGTATTGTGGCAGGGGGCGTAGGAATATGTATGTATTCGCTGCTTTTTGAAAAGGAGCAGATCGAGGCCAGAAAGGTAACGGATCTTTCCGCTTTTACGCAAGCCCCTTTTGCAAAAGAAAACAACTGGACGATAGAAGATATTTTGGCGGCGCTGCAGCGGGAGGGGATAGATTGTACGCAGGATTTTCTGACGGTGAACGAATATTCCAGACCTGCGGATAAGCTCAGACAGGTCAATAATATTTTCGTGCATTATACGGCGAATCCGGCAACCAGCGCGGCACAGAACAGAAGTTATTTTGAAAATCTTTCCGAGACGCATGAAACCTCGGCAAGCGCGCATTTTATCATCGGGTATGAGGGGGAGATCGTACAGTGTATTCCCCTAGAGGAGATCGCCTATGCGGTTGCAGGAAGAAATGAAGACTCCATATCGATAGAGTGCTGCTATTTAGAGGAAAACGGCGAATTTACAAATGAAACGTATGAAACGCTGGTTCATTTTGCGGCAAGGCTTTTGAAAAAATACGGGTTAGATGCGGAAGACCTGCGCCGGCACTATGACGAGGGCGGCAAGTCGTGTCCCAAATATTATGTGGAAAACGAAGAAGAATGGTGGGCTTTTGTACGGGACGTAAAAGATTATAAAAGTACATTGCGGGACGAATAAGGGCGGCATTCTGTAAAGCGGCAAAACGATCGGGTTTTGCCGTTATTTTGTTTATGGCTTGCCTGAAAGAAGTTCTTCTAGTATAATAGGGGAACAATAAAGGGGAAATCGTATTCACTGGAGAATGGGGGATATATTTTTATGAAAAAGCTACACAGATATTTGGCCGTGCTTCTAGCAGCGATAGTGGCAGTCGGAGTCTATGCATGCGGAGAGAAAAATACGTTTCAGATCTCTAAGATTGAAAAACAATATACGAATGTAAAAATCACGTCAACAGACGATATGGGAGACATTGTCCTGAACGAAAAGAGGACGCAGGAATTTGGGAAATTGTTTGAAGGGCTTGTTTTTGAGCAGACCCAGTCGGCAGGCGGGCTGAACGAACGCTCCTATTCCGTTATCCTGCTAGACGGCAGTGTTCCGGTAGATTCTATCCAAATCGCGGAGGCGGGGACAACGGTCACATACGGAGGCTACTTTTACCGGCTGACGGAAGGAAGTTTTGATACGGAAAAATGGCGTCTTTTGATCGAGGAAGAAAGGGAAGAACAAAAGAAAAACGAAACATCGGCAAAAGAGGATATACAGGAGGGTACAGAGGAAACGCAGGATCCGGAGAGTGCGGCGGATCCGGAAGAAAACGGACAGGAAGAAGGGGAATATTACGGGATAGACCGGTCAGACTTTGCAGCGTCGAAGGTCATTGCCGTTCCTGCATGGCCGGAATGCAGGGTGGATCTGGATGGAGACGGCAGTACGGAGACGATCGTGTATGAAGTCCAGTCTGCGGATGATATACATAAAGAACTCCTTTTCCTGATTTACGATCATGAGGGGAATTTTTATTCCGAAACGGAAGGGACAAGTCCGGTATGGGAAAATCCTTCATCAGAAGGTTATTTTATTATGGACCTTGACAGTGAAGACAAGTATTTGGAAATTGCGGTTTTGGATGACGGGCCAAGCGGCGATCCCTGTTTTTTTACTATGAGATATGACGCGGGAAAGCTGATCTATATGGGTGAAATACCTACGGATTCGCCGTATGGGGAATTAAAGGCGGCAGGAGACGGAAAGGTGGTAGGTTCCGGACGGCTTTCCATACTGCAGACATGGAGGGCGCCTTTTACATGGGTGACGGAAGGAAACAGAATACGGCTTTTGGAAGAAGAGTGGTATTATCCTTATGTGAATTCCACTACAGGGGCTGCGGTTAAACAGAAAAAGCCGGTCCTCCTGTATGAAGAGCCGGATCTGGGAGCAAACGCTGCGGAAATCCTGCCTTCTGATGAAGCTGTGACTTTTGGGACGACGGACAATAAAAACTGGGTGCAGTTTTTCCGTGCGGACGGGAAGGAAGGATGGATCTATCTGGAAGACGGATACTATATGCAGTCCGGAGGAGAACGGACCAGCGTTATGGATATTTTTGAAAATCTGAGTATGGCGGGGTGAGGAAGAAATGTTATGCTGCCGTTTTTTGCCTGCCTTCGGTGCAAAGACCATGCAAAGAGGGGCGTGCAGACGGTAAAAATGATTTTTCAGGGACGCTTTGGAGATAGATTGAAAAATCAAAGATTTTACAACTTTCTATTTAAGCAGTATCATAAGCAAGCTTGTGATATGCATGGGGATTAGCGTGAAATTAAAATTTCCCGGTCCTGATTTGCATGCCCGCTAAAGCGGGCATATGGGAGTTAGTGTGATTTTCAGTTGAGAAGCAGTATTTATGGGCAGTGTCCTGAGCCGTAAATATTGTTCCTCCGGTTAAAATATTATACGGGGCATTTTGTGCAAAATATACAAAAATGTAAAATCAAGGAAACGGGAATGACGTTGCACGGAAATCAAATGTCTTTGGAAAACGGACATTTGTGGATGTGTAATCGCTTACAATTTATCGCTGTGAATCGATAAAATCAAAAAGATTTGGCAACTTTTACAAAAATGTGGGGAGCGGACAAAATCTAGGTGCAGAGAAATGGGGCATATGCTATAATATTCAAGGATGATAACCGCGCATTGGACAGATAAAGGAGGCCAGGCGCTTCGTTTTTTGTTTGAATTGTGAATTTTTTGTCATATGCAACCGGTTATCGAAATTAAACAATAATATATTCAAGGAGAAAGAGCAAATGGCAAAATGGGTTTACTTATTTAGTGAAGGTAACGCTAATATGCGTGAACTTTTGGGCGGCAAAGGTGCAAACCTTGCAGAGATGACAAACCTTGGACTTCCGGTACCGCAGGGCTTCACGATCACAACAGAAGCTTGTACGCAGTACTATGAAGACGGCAGACAGATCAATGATGAGATTCAGGCACAGATTAACGAATACATCGTAAAGATGGAAGAGATTACAGGAAAGAAATTCGGAGACCTTGAGAATCCGCTTCTTGTATCTGTACGTTCTGGTGCAAGAGCATCCATGCCCGGTATGATGGATACAATTTTGAACCTTGGTCTGAATGAAGAAGTTGTAGAAGTTGTAGCAAAGAAGACAGGTAACGAGAGATGGGCCCGTGACTGCTACAGAAGATTTATCCAGATGTATTCCGACGTTGTTATGGAAGTCGGCAAAAAATACTTTGAAGAATTGATCGATAAAATGAAAGCTGACAGAGGCGTTACACAGGACGTAGATCTGACAGCGGAAGATTTAAAAGAGCTGGCAAACCAGTTCAAAGCCGAATACAAAGAAAAAATCGGCGAGGACTTCCCGGACGATCCGAAGGAACAGTTAATGGGCGCGGTAAAAGCCGTATTCCGTTCATGGGACAACCCTCGTGCAAACGTATACCGTCGTGACAACGATATCCCATATTCATGGGGTACTGCCGTAAACGTACAGGAAATGGCATTCGGTAACTGGTCCGACGAGTCCGGCACAGGCGTTGCGTTCACAAGAGATCCCGCTACAGGCGAAAGAAAGCTGATGGGCGAGTTCCTGATCAATGCGCAGGGTGAAGACGTTGTTGCGGGTGTTCGTACTCCTCAGCCTATCGCTTCTTTGGCAGAGGTTATGCCGGAAGTATTCGAGCAGTTTAAAAACGTATGCTCTACTTTGGAAAACCATTACAGAGATATGCAGGATATGGAATTTACCATTCAGGATAGAAAGCTGTTCATGTTACAGACAAGAAACGGTAAGAGAACAGCGCAGGCTGCTTTAAAGATTGCTTGTGATCTGGTAGATGAAGGTATGAGAACAGAGGAAGAAGCGGTAGCTATGATCGATCCTCGTAATTTAGATACCTTACTTCATCCGCAGTTTGATGCTAAGGCATTAAAAGCGGCTACGCCGATCGGCAAAGGTCTTGGCGCTTCTCCGGGCGCTGCATGCGGTAAAATCGTATTTACGGCAGAAGATGCTGAAAACTGGAATGCAAGGGGCGAGAAAGTCGTTCTTGTTCGTTTGGAAACATCACCGGAAGATATTACCGGTATGAAAGCTTCTCAGGGTATCTTAACGGTTCGCGGCGGTATGACGTCTCACGCAGCTGTAGTTGCGCGTGGTATGGGTACATGCTGTGTATCCGGTTGCGGCGATATTGCTATGGATGAAGCAAATAAGCAGTTTACGTTAGCCGGAAAAACATTCAAAGAAGGCGATTACCTTTCCATTGACGGTTCTACAGGTAACATTTATGACGGCCAGATTCCTACTGTTGACGCTACGATCGCAGGCGAATTCGGCAGGATCATGGGATGGGCTGATAAATACAGGACGCTTAAAGTAAGAACAAATGCGGATACACCGGCTGATGCAAGGAAAGCGCGTGAACTTGGTGCAGAAGGTATCGGTCTTTGCCGTACAGAGCATATGTTCTTTGAAGAGGACAGAATCGCAGCGTTCCGCGAGATGATCTGCTCCGATACGGTAGAAGAAAGAGAAGCGGCTTTGGACAAGATCCTTCCTTATCAGCAGGGAGACTTCAAAGCATTATATGAAGCTTTGGAAGGCAATCCGGTTACGATCCGTTTCCTTGATCCGCCTCTTCATGAATTTGTTCCGACAGAAGAGGAAGATATCAAGAAACTTGCAGAGGCACAGGGTAAATCTGTGGAGACGATCAAGAATATCATCACATCCTTGCATGAGTTCAATCCGATGATGGGACACAGAGGATGCCGTCTTGCGGTAACTTATCCTGAAATTGCTAAAATGCAGACTAAGGCAGTTATCCGTGCAGCAATTGAAGTACAGAAAGAACATCCGGATTGGAATGTAAAACCGGAGATCATGATTCCGCTCGTATGTGAGATTAAGGAATTAAAATTTGTCAAGAAAGTTGTTGTTGAGACAGCGGACGCTGAAATTGCAGCGGCAGGCGTTAAATTAGAGTATGAAGTAGGTACGATGATCGAGATCCCGAGAGCAGCCCTGACTGCAGACGAGATCGCAACAGAGGCAGATTTCTTCTGCTTCGGTACAAACGATCTGACACAGATGACATTCGGATTCTCCCGTGACGATGCAGGTAAGTTCTTAGACGCTTACTATGACACTAAGATCTTCGAGAATGATCCGTTTGCAAAACTGGATCAGACAGGCGTAGGTAAGTTAATGGAACTGTCCATTAAACTTGGCAAACCGGTTAATCCGAAGCTTCATATCGGTATCTGCGGCGAGCATGGCGGAGATCCTTCTTCCGTAGAGTTCTGCCATAAGATTGGTTTGGATTATGTATCCTGCTCACCGTTCCGTGTTCCGATTGCAAGATTGGCGGCGGCGCAGGCAGCTATTAACGAAAAGAGGAATTAGACAACAATATATTTACTTCTGTACCTTAACGGTGACAAGGGAGGATGTAAGGGCATTTATGGCTGAACGTCCGGAGTACACAAAGGCTAACAGATTTAAAGATATTGTAGTAAAAGTCTATATATAAGTTCTGCAAGGGAAAGCAAAGCGCTTTCCCTTGTTTGATGTTTGGGAATAGACCCTATTTCGGGTTTGTTCCCTTTTTTTATTCAATATCTTTAATGAAGGAGGTTCAGGCATGAACAACACAGCGTTAAGAGCAGGGGCGCAGAGCGCCAACAACACACACATGGTTTTTGCAAACGGGGAACATGAGAAATTTTATTTTGAGAAACTGGAAAAGGCGAGGTATCAGGACTGTTACCACAAGGCATTGATTTACATTCTCGGTATTTCAGAGGACACAAGGAATCATTTCAGCCAGATTTACGACATCAAGTCCGGGTATATCAAGCCAGAGTGTCTGCATCAGGGCTGGCAGACCAGCGGAAGTGTAAAGGTAGTACGGCTTGCCTTTAACCTTTATACGGACGGAACGCCAAGCGTTGATGACTATGAGAGCGAGGACGAGCAGATCGGGGAGTGCAGGGAGTATTCGGTAAGTGATATTTTCTGCTGCGGCTATGCGATGTATTTCTGGCAGGGTATCAGGCTCCGCTACCCGGAATACTGCGAGAAACAGAAATCCATTGAGGAAATCCTTGCGGAAATGGAGAGGAAACGTGCTGAAAATTCGACTGATGGGAACGAAAAATGATATTAAATGGTTCGGGAAATTTTTGCGAAGACAGCCCCAAGTAGCTGTTACGGAGTTTTCCGAACTGTACCGGAACAAAGGTACAAACAGGTATTACCGGGCTTATGTGGAAGTGCAGAAAGCCAACATCAAAGAAAAATCTGACTGATACGGAGGAATAAAACCATGTGTAAAATTATAGCAATCGCAAACCAGAAGGGCGGTGTGGGCAAGACCACCACCACAAGCAGCTTGGGGATCGGGCTGGCAAAGCAGGGAAAGAAAGTTTTAGTCATAGATGCGGACGCACAGGGCAGTCTGACCGCAAGCCTCGGCTTCACAGAGCCGGACAAGCTGGAAGTTACCCTTGCGAACATAATGGAAAAGGTCATCAATGACGAGGAAATAGAGCCGGATTACGGTATCTTAAAGCATGGCGAGGGCATTGACTTGATGCCGGGGAATATTGAACTCTCCGGTTTGGAAGTTTCCCTTGTGAATGTAATGAGCCGGGAGATTATGATGCGCTCTTATGTGGAGATGGTTAAGGAGCAGTACGATTATATCCTGATTGACTGTATGCCTTCCCTCGGCATGATAACCATAAACGCCTTTGCGTGTGCCGACAGCATTTTGATTCCCGTTCAGGCGGCATATCTGCCCGTTAAGGGATTGGAACAGCTTATTAAGACCATAGGCAAGGTAAAGCGGCAGATTAACCCGAAACTGGAGATTGAGGGAATCCTTCTGACAATGGTTGACAGCCGGACAAACTATGCAAGGGATATTACAGCATTACTTGTTGAGAATTATGGAAAAAATGTAAGGATATTCAAAAACAGCATACCGATGTCGGTGAGGGCGGCGGAAACTTCCGCAGAGGGCATCAGCATTTACCAGCATGACCCGAAAGGCAAAGTTGCGGGGGCATACCAGTCCTTGACAAAGGAGGTGCTTGAGAATGGCAGGTAAGGCAGGGAGTGCATCAAAAGTCAGGCTGAACAGTTTTGACGATTTATTTGGAGGTGCGGAAAACCAGACAGGGGAGCAGATTATCCATGCGAAGCTGACCGATTTGCACACTTTCAAAGGACACCCGTTCCGTGTCCTTGATGATGAAAAAATGGAGGAAACCACAGAGAGCATCGGCAAATACGGTGTGCTTGTGCCGGGGCTTGCAAGACCGAGGGAAGGGGGCGGCTATGAGATCATAGCCGGACACCGGAGGAAACGGGGTTCGGAACTGGCAGGGCTTGATACCATGCCCGTCATAGTCAGGAATTATACGGACGATGAAGCCACAATTATCATGGTGGATTCCAATATCCAGCGGGAGGATATTCTGCCGAGCGAGAAAGCAAAGGCTTATGCCATGAAGTATGAAGCGATGAAGCATCAGGGCAGCAAAGGGGGCAGCACCCTTGACGAAGTGGGGGAAGCTGCCGGGGAAAGCGGAAAGACGGTGCAGAGGTATGTATGGCTCTCCCGGCTGTCTGATGAACTTCTTGGCATGGTGGACGCAAAGAAGATAGGAATATCGCAGGGCGTGGATATTTCCTTTCTGCCGGAGGAACAGCAGCAGTATGTGGAGGTTGTTCTTCAGGAAACGGGAGCGTCGGTTTCCAACGCACAGGCGGCAAAGCTGAAAGAGTATGGGAAAAGCGGCGAACTGACGCTTGCGATGGTGCGGCTGATACTGGCGGAGGAAAAGCCGAAAGAGAGGAAAGTAACAATCAAGGGCGATAAGATCAGCCAGTATTTTTCAGAGGACTATTCCAATGACGATATAGAGGGCATCATTATCCAGCTTTTGGAGGAATGGCAGAGGAAACAGTGAAAGGGGCGGTAACATGGGCGAGCCATTAAAGTTTGATTATTACTATGGCGTTGAAGCGGAGCAGTTTTCTTTTTACCGTGTTCCCCGCCTTTTGATAAAGGACGAGCGTTTCAGGGGGCTTAGCAGCGATGCTAAGCTCCTGTACGGGCTGATGCTTGACAGAATGGCGCTATCTATGAAAAATGGATGGCTGGACGATGAAAACCGGGCATATATTATTTATGCTGTGGAGAACATCATGGAGGATTTAGGCTGTTCCAAACCTACCTGCATAAAGATTATCAGGGAGCTTGACGCAGATAACGGGATTGGATTGATTGAGAAAAAACGCAGGGGGCTTGGAAAGCCTGATATAATTTATGTGAAAAATTTTGCTTCTGTGCCGGAAAAAGAAAGCGGAAAAAAGCCCGCTGATACTGACGTTTCCACAGAAGTAAAAAATCTTTACTTCAAGAAGGAAAGGAATTTTACTTTTGGAAGTAAAGAAACTGAACCTCTGGAAGTAAAGGAATCTGACTTCAAGAGGGAAAAGAATTTTACTTCTGGAAGTAAAGGAACTGGACTTCAAGAAGTAAAAGAATTTGCCCCTAATTATAACAATACTATCTATAACAACCAGAATAATACTGATATGAGTTATACCAATCCTATCAATCAATCAGAGGGAAATGCAGATAGTTCAGGAGCGCATGAAAAAGAGGATAGGATTGATGTGATTGATGAAACAGCAGCATATATGCAACTCATTCGTGATAACATTGAATACGAGCATCACATGAAATATGACCAGCATGGCGATAAGGAGATGTATGAGGAAATCTACGAAACAATCTGTGACGTAGTATGCGTGAGGCGGCAGATAATCCGCATCAATGGGGAGGAATACCCTTATGAGCTTGTAAAATCACGCTTCCTGAAGCTGAACAGCGGTCATGTGGAGTATGTCATGGGGTGCATGAAAGATACCGTTACAAAGATTACAAACA
>OFGL01000139.1_pt1 | contig 73940 bp, 66 predicted proteins | sample 1521801 | NCBI WGS metagenome assembly OFGL01 (sample SAMEA3504085, study PRJEB24116) | mouse gut metagenome | biome: mouse gut; feature: mouse-associated habitat; material: faeces | place: Denmark | collected 2011 | reverse complement strand
CATGCCCGCAAAAGACGGAGGGTAACGGACGGCAGGGACGGTGGGCGCGGGCACACGACATGGGGCGGTGGGTATGACGCAGCCCGCCGGGGGGGGTGGGCACGGCGGGCTGCGATATCTGAAATTGAAGCTCAAATCTGAGCTTCGGGGTAGCCAATGTGGGTGCTATCAGAACTGGAAGTAGATGAAGGGGGCTACTTCTTCGGTCATGAACTCGATTACGAGCTGGACGACTATAAGGAAAGTCAGCAGTTTTACTATCCAGGGTGATTTTATGAATATATACTGGACCCGGTCCGCTATGCGCTGGGGTATGAAATGGAATATAACGAGCGCTATCATCATTATGCACCACACCATGCGGGCCTCGAAGAACTGCGGAATCTGGGTCCACTGGAAATCCACAAATATGTTCTGTATAATAAGAACTGAATCCTCGAATGTAGCCGCCCGAAAGAAAACCCACAGCAGCGATACATATATAAATGTAATCGCCCAGAATATAAAAATGGTAAACCAATTGTCGGGTATGCGCTTCAATATCGGCTTGGATGCCTTGTGAACGGCAAGACCAACACCGTGCATGGCTCCCCAGAATACGAATTTCCAGGCCGCTCCATGCCAAAGTCCACCGATAAGCATTGTAAGGAAATTGTTAAGGTACGTTCGGAAGGTACCCTTGCGATTACCTCCCAGAGGTATATATACGTAGTCGCGCAACCATGATGACAACGATATATGCCATCTCCGCCAGAACTCGGTCAAGTTCCTGCTCTGGTACGGAGAGTCGAAGTTGATACCAAGTTTGAATCCCATGATAAGGGCTATACCTATAGCCATATCGCTGTATCCTGAGAAGTCGCAATATATCTGCATGGTGTATCCAAGTACGCCCATGAGCGTCTGCACACCGGTATAGAAAGAGGGATCATTGAATATTAGGTCATTGAACTGCGCAATGTAATCTGCAATTACAGCCTTCTTGACTATACCGATTATTATGAGCCATAGACCGCCCCAAATCTCATCAGCAGTGGCCTTATGGTTTTTCTCAATCTGAGGCAGAAAGTAGTCAGCCCTAACAATGGGACCTGCAACAAGAGCCGGAAAGAATGAAAGGAAGAATATATAGTCAAGCCAGGTTCGCGTCGGGGTAATCTTTTCCTTATAGACATCGACGACATAACTTATGGACTGGAACGTATAGAATGATATGCCGACCGGAAGAACTATATCGAGAGGCTGGAAGTTTCCCTCGACCATGGCATTCCAGTTCCATAGAAAGAAGTTGGCATACTTGAAATACCCGAGTATAGAAAGCGAGAGCAGAATCGAGAACCACATAAGAGTCAGCCTTGCACCGCGCCCCCGCAGTGTTGCCATCCACTTCGACACGAGCCAATCGACCATCGACGTTCCAATAAGCATCAGGAAAAATAGTCCGCTCGACTTATAGTAGAAATACAACGAAAATGCCACCACAAAGAGGCACATCTGCAACTTGCTACGCTTCAGCAACGCATAAACGGGTAGAAAGACCAGAAAAAGCAGCCAGAAAATACCGCTGGAAAAAAGCATCGGAGCCTTAGGGTCATATAATAACTGACTTCCGATATTGCCAGCGGTCTCCCAGCTGAATTCAGGAAATGAGATAGACATATTAAGCATAGCTACTTACTTGTTGAGAGCCTTCAGAAACACTATATTAGGATTTGTCTTCTTGATTGAGTCACCCGGCACTTCCGCAATAAAAGGATGCGCCGAAGAGGGTATCCATCTAATTATGCTGTCAACCCAGTCGGCGGACGATTCACGTGTGGGGTGTACCTTATCCGCCTTACGCTTGAATTCCATGCCCGCAGACCGGAAAAAAGTACCGGGGCGGCATGTACGCGCAAGGAGGTCGTTTATGCCACCGTCCTCCTTCCAGTTAGGCGGACCTATCCAGACATACGGAATGGTATCAATCACCTCAAGAATCTTCTTTATATAAGGAAGCCGCGTCTCCGGCTTGGTTATATACAGCTCATTACTTCCGAGCGCGATGAAAACCTGTGTGGGGCGATACTTCTCAAGGTAATAGCGGAGGGTATCGTGCTCAGCCCAGATCTTGGTATTGCTCGAATCCCAGTTAACAGAATGAATGGTATGACCATTCTGTCGGGCATACTGCGCAAGACGCAACGCCAGATTATAAGTCATCGAATCACCGAAAATGAACAGAGACTGTGGCAAAGAATCGGTTGTAACCGTTTCCTCAAGTTCCTCAGCAATCATTAATGAATCAGAAGTCGCAAGCGAGTCAAGCGCAGACGCACCCCCATTGAAAAAATCTGCAACCGGAGCTTTCTTCAAAGTCTTACCGCCAATCGTGATGTCATCAGAAAAAGCTACCAGGAGCACCGCACATAGAGCCACACTCAACAGCAGCCAAAGAGAAATATATGTTTTACGAAACATGTCAATTCACAACATTAAACGAAAGAAACCGGACAGCTACGGAACCCTGCACTCAGTAAAATCCACATACCGAAGTTCCGCAAATCCGGGTGCAAAATTACAACTTTTTCCCCAATAAAGAATCGTTTTACGTAAATTTATGATGCCTTCACGATAAAAAAGCTGTTTATAGAATCGAATCAGGAAAGAGTAACCACAGTAATTCCGGCGCCTCCGAATCTAATATCTTCATCCTCAAAAGATTCCACACCCGACACAGCCTTAAGCTGCTGACGTATGAGAGTCTTGAGAATACCATGACCTGTGCCATGGAGAATCCGCACCTTACCGGCATTGAACTGGATGGCATCATCAAGGAAATATGTCACAGCCTGCAATGCCTCATCCGCCCTCATGCCACGCACATCAATCTCATTCTTGAAATTCAACTGACGGCGACGGCTCTCCTCGGTTGTGGAAGAACTTACCACAGTCGAAGTTGATAATGCTGAAGACTTGGGACGCTTGGCCTGTTTAAGACGCGACAATTCAACATATGTTCTCAGGGCACCAAAAGCTACCTCAGCTTTTTTGCCGGAGACAGAGAGAACCTGACCGACAGTTCCTCCTCCATCCAGACTTACATAGTCGCCGGCCTCGACGGGTTTGGCAACAGTCTCCTCCTTGACAGGTTGTTGTGCCGGTTTAGGCTTGCGGCTCTTGTGCTTCAGATCGCGTATCTGACTTGGCTTGTCATCATTCTCATTAGCTGCGACAGCGCCCTCCGCATAATCCTTGAGGTCACGACGGAGCTGCTTTGTCTTCTCCTTGTCAGCCTGCACCTTACGGATTTCAAGAATCGTTCTTTCAATTCTTGCGTTAGCCTCCGACAGAATCTCCTTCGCCTCACGCCGGGCATCCTCAAGAATAGTGCGCCGCTGAGACTTGAGGTCACCGGCAACCTCCTCATATTTAGACAACAGACCGTCGAGACGATTTTCCTTCTCGCGGATATTCTGACGCTTGTTTGCCCAATACTTTCGGTCGCGTGCTATGTCGGAAAGATACTTGTCGAGATTCACATAGTCCTCTCCCACTATCCTCTTGGCCTCCTCAATCACATCCTTAGGCAATCCCATCTTATGCGCAATATCGATAGCAAAAGAACTTCCGGGATTACCCACCGATAACTGAAATGTCGGTTCAAGACGGGCCCGGTCATAGAGCATGGCCCCATTAACAAAGCCAGGCTCATGGTCTGCGAATGTCTTGAGATTCTGGTAATGGGTAGTAACCACACCATAACAACCAGACCGCCCGAGCTGCTGAAGGATAGCCTGAGCCATGGCACCGCCTATCTGAGGTTCGGTTCCCGACCCCATCTCATCGGCAAGAAGAAGAGTACGCTTGTCGGAATGAGCCAGGAAGAACCGCATGTTACGCAGATGCGAGGAATAAGTGGAGAGATCATTCTCGAACGACTGCTCGTCGCCGATGTCAATAAAGAGATTCCTGAAGAATCCCATATGGGAATTATCATAGACAGTGGGCAGCAGACCACACTGCATCATATACTGCACGACAGCCACAGTCTTCAGACACACCGATTTACCTCCGGCATTAGGACCGGAGATTATCAGAATCCTTTTGTCATGGGTAAGGTGGATACCAAGAGGAACCACCTCGCGTCCATGCTGACGTAGAGAAAGATAAAGTGCAGGATGGACGGCATGATACCACTCCAGTTCCGCCTTATCCTCTATATGAGGCATCGAGGCATTGACTTCTATAGCAAAGGCTGCCTTGGCGGCAATGAAATCGAGCAGACCGAGAATGCGGCAACTATCGGCGATATCCTCAGTATAGGGTCGTATGCCATCAGCAATTGCAATAAGAATCGCCGTTTCCTCACGCTTCTCCTCCATCTGCAACTCGCGTAGACGGTTTCCGGCCTCGACAACCTCGGCAGGTTCTATAAACACGGTCTTACCCGTAGCACTCTCATCATGCACAATACCATTAATCTGCCTTTTCAGACCGGCTGCGACCGGAATAACCAGACGACCGTCACGAACCGAGGGAGAAGCATCCTTTTCGACAACGCCCGCAGAAATTGCCGCGTCCATAACCCGACGCATGGCACGTTGCATTGAGCCGGATGCCCGCTTGATGGACTGACGGATCTCATACAGGGCCGGAGAAGCGGTATCCTTTATCTCGCCAAACTTGTTGATGGCATCTGAGATTAACCTGACAAGTACCGGAAACTGAGCCAACGGTTCTATGTCACGGTTAAGCTCCGGGAAAAGGGGTGTGCCGGAATTCTCGTCATTCTGAGAATCGAAGAAAACTCGGATTTCGGAGAAAGAGAGCAGCACCTGCATCAGCTTGTAAAGACGGTCGGCACTCATAAAAGAATTCTGCGCCCGTATCTCCACAAGATAAGGGACAACATCATGAGCCGAAGGCGCGGGATAAGGAAGAGCACGCGAGCGGATGTCGATCATTTCTCGCACGCTCCCGAGCGCGTGCATGACTGCCGCATAGTCGGTCGAGAAAGCCATCTTCTCCGCTTGCTCGACAGCCATACGACTGTTACACGATTGGACAATAATCTTACGAATGGAGTCGAAACCGATCTTGGCTTCAAAATCCTGAGGATATATCATTTTGCAGTTACAATCAAGTTTTATGTTATAAACAACGCACACAGCACATTTGATTGTCTCATGTGCGTGTTACCGAACTGCAAAATTAGTAAAAAAAAAGGAGGTGTGAAACACTTCAGACAGGAAGCACCAGCAAAGGCACATCCCGCTCGAACAAAATGCGGTGTGCAAGCGTCGGCCGGAAGAACCGGCTGAACGCGCTTGACTTCTTGTTGGGCACAATCATAAGCTGAATATGATTGTCGGCAATCATGCTGCGGATGCGGTCGTCGAACTTTCCACCTTGGGCACGCACGGCATGAAACGATGCCATCGGGAACATGTCGGCAAGATAATCGCGCAGTCTGTCAGTCTTACGGTCAACATCCGAGAAAGGCCGGTCACTGACAGGCACCAGATAGAAATCGGCCGAAGGATAATCGAACGTCTTCATCAGCCCTCTAAGAGTGGCAAGGTCATAAGCCGTGAAAGTACAGAACATCGCCACGCTCTTGATTTTATCAACACCGAGCGGCATGTAACTGTCCGGCACCGCGAACACCGGCACACGACATGAGTCAATGACTTCGGCCGTCACACTGCCTACAAGGTCCGACTCCTTCTTGTCCTTGCCACGGGTGGCCATGACCACCATCAGGGGATGATTCTGCTTGCAATACTCCTGGATGACCTGCTCCGGAATGCCTTCGAGCAAAGTCGTGGAGAAACGTCTGTCGGGTATGGTGCCGTCCGCCTGAGCCTTCTCAATCTGCTTCTTCAGCTTAGACAGCTGAGCCGAGGCAATTTTCCTGAGGTCTGCCGCCTCCACAGCATCCAGCTCCGGATCCTCGTCGGGCAATGCACCGGCAAACGGTTCTGCCGGAGGTATGAACAGAGGAGCGAGATAGGCATGAAGGATGATAGGTTCGACATCGAACTTCTCCGCCAGAAAGAAACCGGCTTTCACAGCCAGCATACTGGCGGGAGAAAAATCGACGGGAATGAGCAGACTACTGCCCATACCCGTCATTTTCATAAGAGCGAGAGGGGCGGCGTTAGCCTCACCACTCTCAAGAATCTTGAGACCGAGAGCAAGGGATGATACGGGAATCCGGACTTTCTTAGGAGCCACCTGCAATGGCAGGTCTTCTACCACGACATCCTCAAGAGTGACCGCAATGTCATGAAACTCGAGGATTTCCTTAAGCTTGAGAGCGCGGTCCTCCGTGTGGACCACGAGTGTTATGAGATTTCCGTCATTCCCCATGGCAACCGGATCATTTATTGTTTTCTTCCTCCAGGATTTTCAGAGCCATGTCGTAGATGGTAGTGTCATCAAGGACAACAATACCGCCGTCGGGACCCGGCTCGATGTGAAGACCTGCATTTTTTCCGTACTGATAATTGACGCCTCCGAAGTAATTGCGCACTGTCTGGACGGTGACGTTGAGCTCGTCAGCGATGCGATGTGTGGAGCCGTCAGGCAAACTGTCTTTGAGTCGACGAAGTTCGTTGAATGTGATGGTCTTGCTCATAATTATAGAATTTGGTTATGTTTGAGTTTTTCGATGGGAGAGCTATCGGTTTTCTTGTTCGCTAAATTAGTTAAAATTAATCGGTTTTCAAAGAGAAAATGACAAAATATTTTATTGTTTTATAACATATTTTTCATTAATGAACAAAATCTCATCCTCTTTGTTAACTGATATTTTAATGTTATCATTCTACTAATCAGACATATAAATACTCACATGCCGACCGGCTCGAAATCTGAGGTCTGAATCCATCCGACAAAATCGGAATTAAGCCGGACCTTGTACCACTGCGGATGTTCCGATCCGGCTGGGAAAGAATCGAGCACCCAGAGCCTTGTTCCACGCGTCAACGCCACGGCATTCTCCTTGGAGTTGACCGACGCCTCACTCCGCAGGTGCACCTTGGCTCCGGTCACGACACCCTCCTCAGTAAGATAAGAGGCCGCCATAAAGGAAAAGACAAGTGCTACGAGCGAAAGCCCGAGGAAAATGAATCCGCCGAAGAAACCTACCTTCCGTGCCATCACATTTCTTGTGAAGACATATACGGCCAGGCATCCGACAAAAATCAGGAAACAGACAACAGCCCATACTGCCCAGGTATCAGAAAGGTGGTCCCTGCATATGAAACTTCTCACCGATGAAAAGAAAGTCTGTCCCTCCGGCTCGACCGAAAGTTTCTTTCCTTTCAGTTCGGTGCGATTGCTGTCAGCAACCTTCGATTCAATATATCTAACGTTATCGGCGGCCTGTGAGTTCGAGGGGTCGAGCCGCAATGCTCTCAGATAATAGACCAAGGCATGACCATAGTCTCCACCCTTGGCGTACGCATTGCCCGTATTGTAAAGGAGTTGCGAAGAAACACCCTCTGTTCCGGCTATCCTGGTATATAATTTCACGGCATCAGCATAATCACCCTTGGAGTATGCCGAGTCAGCCTCCGCGATATCGGAAGCGAACGCGAGGCGCGGCAACAGAACCACCGCCAGTGCCAACATAAAAATTCTCAATGCTGATTTCATGACTTGGGTAATTTTTTGAATTCGTTTTCCAGATTGTTGATGACTGAAGCTGAGCGGTCATAAGCCTTGTGAAGGCTTTCCTCGCCCGAAGCTGACGAATACTTCGCAAATTCTGCATCGTCGATTATTCCAATCAACGTATCAATTGCATTCTCGCTGATGCCACGCGATGAGAGAACCTGCCTTATATTGTCACGCATCAACTCTGAAGTAGGCATCTTGAGCTTATCGCCAAGATAACCCCAGAGAGCGATGAGCAATTCATCATAGAACGCTTCGGAGTCATCCCGTTTCATCGCAGCGGCGGCCTTGCGCAGACGGCGGCGGGCGAGCTTATCGGCACGGCGACTGTTGAAGTCGGCCATATCCGCATGAAGACTCACATACCGGCGGTACATGACCACGCCCGCGAACAACAACAGCAACGGTACGATGAACCAAAGCCAGAACGTCCAGCTGTACACCCAGGGAGTATTGTCCTTTTTCAATGATGACGGCTCAATATTCTGCAACTTCGAGTCAAACTTGAGATGCTGACGCTCCGAGGAGTCCTTTGATGCCGAACCTTTGCCGACATGCACCTCATATCCCTTGGCGACAGAAGTCTCATAACGACCTGACTCCGGATTGAAATATACGAGCTTGACATCCGGGATACGGAAGTCTCCCTCCTCAAGCGGCATGAAAGAATAATCGAAAGTCACCGAACCCGAGACATTGGCACCGCCGACCGAAACGTTCTGAGTGGTAGTCGGGGTGTAGATTTCAAGCTCAGGAGGATAGAGGGCCGACAGATCCGGCAGCTGTACATACTTGATGTTTCCGGTACCTTCGAGTTTATAAACTATCGAAGCCGCCTGGTTGGTCTTGAATTGCGACGACTTCAACTGTGATGTAAGACGGAACTTGCCCACCGCACCGGAGAAATCAGCCGGTTTTGGAGCCGGAAGCTCACGCACGTTCACCACCAGGTCATTGGGCGACACATTCAGCTGCAGAGGCGTGCTGAACGACATATTGCCGAAGAAGGAATCATGATAATACTCCCTGCGGTCAACGGCAATCGTGTAATTGTTACCGGTGACCTTCAGATTTCCTGTCATCTGCGGGAATATGATGTAGCGTGCTATGATTGCAGTTGCATAAGTCTTGCCCTGATAATTCTCAAACGAGAGGGAGGAGGATATGTCCTTGGACTCCTCGATAACGAATCCGTCAAACTTCGGAGCTTCTGTCGCTCCTACGAATTTAATCGCATCGTAGGTAGTGTATAGTTTCACGGTGTAGACAAGCGCCTGCTGCTCATAAGCATTTGTGCTCGACACACTCGCACGAAGGAACAGGTTTCCGTCACCCTTACCTATATACTTGGGCTTGCTGTCGTCGTCGCCTGAAGCATCAGGTGCTGTCTGAGCTCCCGGGGCAGTGTTCTGACGGGGCGAAGCCTTACCGATAGAATAATGTACCTGATTGCTCTTAACACCACCGACCGTGACAGGGCCATAAGTGAAAGAGCCCTCTTTCTCGGCACGCAATGTCGCCGTATATGTAGCGGCATAAGAGCGGCTCGTCACTCCGTTGATGCTTGAAAAGCCCGACTCCTCGCGCGTACGGTCAAAATACATCAGCTTCGCGCCCCCGACATTCTGGGGGCGACCCGGTGCATCCGAAACATTCGAAACATCTATCGTAAGATAGAAAATGTCTCCTACATCAATCTGGTTCTTGCCACGCTGCGGAGATACCGACAACTTTACCGAAGCTGCCTGTGCAACCCCGAAAAAAGCAAGAACTGTCAGAAACAATATGAATAACTTCTTAGACATGACTCAAATACTTTAAAGCGGCTCATCCGCAACCTATATGGCGATACTGTCGCGTTTGGAAGTCGAGGATTTGACCTTGACAGCAACCGGTTTTGAACGTGCCGTGCGGTACTCCCCCGCCACCGGATCGAAATAATCGAACGTCACCTCACCTATTTCAACACCGTCCCGCTCCTGAGGAATGAACGTACACTCCAGATGAAGCTCGGACACGAGTTCACCGTTATCATACCCGGCATCGCGTGACTCCGAAATTGATTTCAGCTTCATACCGGTCTTGAATGCGTCGCGGTATTCCGGAAGCGTTGACTCGGCTATCATCCCGGTACCTTTAAGCACAACAATCGCAGTAGCCTCCTCATTAATGAATATATCACCTTTAGGCACAACAGTCTCGATAGTGAATTGCCCGACAGAACCGGAGAAATCAATGCCACCGGGTGCGGCCGGTAAATCGCGTACCTTCAGAGAAACTTTATTCACAGGCACAGAGAACCGGCGAACCTCAGTTGAACGACGTCTCCCCCAGAACGGGTCATTGACCACAACCGGATACGATACCCCGATTGAATACTCACCTCCGGCAAGCTCATATTTACCTTTATCGGCAAGTGTCACCACATATGCCTCAAGAGGAAAACAATAAAACTTTCGGCCATCGATGACCTCCTCATACGGACGACCCGGCTGCGAGACCTTCTGCACCGAAGAAAATTCACCTTTCTTAAGCTCCGGAGCCTTTACGACATCGGCAAAAGCTATGTCGGGGGTGGAGCTGACGAGAGTCATCACAAGCGAGACAGGCTCACGCTCATAAATAGACGATGGCACATCCCGAAACTCCACATACATCTCCGGAGACTTGGGCGCATTGTCAGCCGCGACAGAATTTCCCGTCCCTAAAGCCAGCATCAGCACAACCAATTGAAAGAGCTTTCTCATCACCATCTGCGGGTATTACGGCCTGCGGCCTCAGATTTCTCACCCTTATTGGCTCTGTTGACACGCGCACGCGTCTGGCTCTCCTTATTATCGACAGCCTGGAGTATCTGCGAGGCTGCCTGCTGACTCAGGTTCTGCTGTTTATCTTTCTGCTTATCCCGGTCTTTATTCTGATCCTGATTCTGGTTTTGATTCTGTTGCTGATCCTGGTTCTTGTCCTGATTATCTTTCTTATCCTTATCCTGATCTTTGTTCTGATCCTGATTCTGATTTTTATCCTGATTCTGCTTCTGGAGATTCTTCTGGGCAATGCGCAGGTTCTTACGCGCCTTGTCATCGGAAGGATCTATACGCAGAGCCTGCTTGTAATAATCTATGGCTTTCTGATAATCCTTTACATGAAACTCTATATTGCCAAGATTGAAATTTGCTTTTGCCGCGAGTCCCGGCTTAGTGCGGGCCATAGCTGCGACATCAGCAAAATTCTTCCGTGCGGCTTCAGTCAGTGTACGGGCAGCCGGAGTTGAGTCAGCAGGATTGACAACCTGTCGGATCTGCGAAAGCCCAAGATTATACCTGGCCTCGGCCGAAGTCGCGTTCTCCTTGAGAGCCTCCTCATAGACTGACTGTGCCTCGACAAACTTACGCTCTTTATAAAGATCATTGCCCCGGTTGATAAGGCGACGTTCCTTGCGTGTAGACTCGGCATGAACCGGAGAAACAACAAAAGAACCTGCCAGCGAAAGCAATAATATTACGATAACATGCAATTTCATTTTTTCTCCTCCTTCTTAAAGAATGTGATTTTATCAAGCCAACTGATCTTGCGCTCCAACAGGAAGATATTAATCACCAGACATGCGAGTGCAAGCCATGCGAACACACCGAACAATTCGTCATGCTGCGAGTAAACGCTCGACTCCATGGCTGCCTTCTTGAGAGTGCCAAGCTGTTTATCAAGGTCACTGAGAGCATCGCGCGAAGAGGCATTCACATATATGCCCTTCCCTTCGGCTGCTATCTTCGACGCCAATTCCTCGTTGAGCGCGGTGCGGACAGGCTCACCGGTCTGGTCATCAATCATGAGATGGCCATTCTCCGGAATTGTAGCCGGTACAGAAGAACCCACGCCCACCACGTCGATCTGGATACCCTTCTTGACAGCGGTCTTGGCAGCATTCATCACACTCTCCTGATCCTCAAGCTCCTCGGCATCGGTGATGAGGATTATGGCTTTACCGATGTTCTTATTGTCGCTGAAAGAATTTGAAGCCATCTCAATTGCCGACGTGATGTTGGTTCCCTGCTGGGCAATCTGCGACGGGTCGATGGAATTAAGGAACATCTTAGCCGACACATAGTCATTTGTAACAGGTATCAGCGTATATGACTGACCGGCATAGACAATCAGACCCACACGGTCATTATCAAGACGGTTTATCAACTTCTCAAGAATCAGCTTGGCTGTTCTCATACGGTCCGGTCCGTCGGGGGAATCCGATGCCGAAGCAAGCATGGAGTTGGAGGCATCGACAGCTATGACAACCTCTATACCCTCCTTGACAGTCTTCTCATCCTTAACACCACCCCAGGGACGTGCGAAAGCCAGGATGATGAACGCGAGAGCGAGCATCTCCAGAGTGATTTTCAAGGGAGGCTTATAGGGCGAGACCTCCGGTGCAAGCGTGGCGAGCACCTTGAGTCTGCCGAATTTCTTCATGTTCTTCCTGCGTGCATAGCGTGCCCAGGCGTACAGGGTGACAAACACCGGTACGAGCAGCAGCAGTAGAAGCAATCCGGGATATGCGAAACTAAACATAAACTCTAAAATTAATCAAAAGATACGGCTCATCACGGGATGCGGCGCAGAACCGTATAACGTATCAGAAGGAAAAGGGAGAGCGCACACAACGCACCCAGAATCCAGGGCATGAAATTCTCCTCGGTCTGAGTGAAGTTGTTGACATTGATCTTAGACTTCTCCAACGCATCGATTTCCTCAAACACATGCCTCAACATACGTGAATCCGTAGCCCTGAAATATTTTCCACCGGTCACGTTGGCAAGACTCGTGAGAGCGCCCTCATCTATCTTGGTCTCCATGGTAGTTGTGGAGAAACCATACGGGTCAGTTATGCGGATAGAACCGTTTGTACCCACACCGATGGCGTAAATGCGGATTCCCTTCTGCTTGGCAATCTGTGCGGCTGTCGAGGGTGCGACATCACCGGCATTGTTGGTACCGTCGGTAAGCAGTATGATACTCTTCGACTTTGCCTGCCCGGTTACAAGACGGTTGATCGACGATGCAATACCGTCTCCGATCGCAGTACCGTCGTTAAGTGCACCGGTCTTAACATTGCTAATGGCGTTCACAAGAGCCGCCTTGTCGGTCGTGAGCGGCATAAGAGAGAGACTCTCGCCCGAAAAGACTACAAAACCGATATTGTCATTTGGCCGCTGAGAAACGAATTTCGAAGCGACCTCTTTGGCTGCATCAATACGGTTGGGCTGCAGGTCGGTGGCGAGCATACTGCTCGAAATATCAAGAGCAAGAACGATGTCGGTACCTTCTATACTCGACGAGCGCAGAGAGTCGTGCGTCTGCGGCCGTGCAAGAGCCACTATCAGACAACTTATAGCTATAAGCTGCAACGCGAAGCAGAAGTGCATGAGACCGACCTTGAACGTAGCACGGAACTGTCTGAGTGTCGACACAGTAGACATTCCTACCGAAGGGTTGGAGTCGCGCCATTTGAGCACATACCATACGATAAGAGGAATGTTGACAATCAACAGGCAGAGAAGCCAGGGGTGACGGAAAATCATCTCGCACCTCCTTTCTTAGCTACATTCTTCTTACTGTCCTTCTTTTTTGGAGCAGCCGGTTTTCCGGAACCTCCGGCAGCAGCCTCATCTTCAACGGGAGGCAACGGCTTGGTTTCCTCTACGAAACGGAGAGCGTTGTCATAAGCGAGCACATTATCGTCGGGCAGAGGACGGACCTTGGCGAATTTCACGAAATCCGCCATGTCGAGAATCTGACGGAAATATGCGCGCTTGTCGGCCGCCTCCTTGTTTTTAGACAGCGCGGCGAGAATCTGACGCGAGGTCATCTCGACAGCATTGATGCCGAAACGTCCGTAGAGATAACGGCGCAATATGTCGGTAAGGTCAGTGTAATACTCCTTCTCCATACCCTGCTCCCAAAGTTTCTTATCTTTGAGCTGACGCAGACCCGCAATCGCAGCCTCATATGGAGTTGGCTCGGGCTTTTTCGGAAGCAGCGTACCCTCCCGGCGGTAGCGTCGCCAAGCGTAATAGCCCGCAACCGCAGCGAGAACAAGAATGAGTATTACCCACCAGAAATCTATGACCCAATCAGGAATCCAATCGAAAATCGAGGGATTCTCAGGTCCGGAAACAGATGCGTAGTCATTTATAGGCGTATCTGCCTCGGCCAAAACCGGAATCACCTTGATGCCGAGACTTTTGGAACGCACCGTGTCATGTCCGGTAACGAAAGCGAATTCCGGCAGACGGTAATAACCGGAGTCGAAAGCCTGCACCGGCACATCGTAGGTGATGGTCAGCGTATTGCCAGACTCTACCGTATCGATACGCGACGGGGCACGGAGTTCAACGCTGTCACCACACACAGGAATGACACCGTTGTCGCGAATCTGACGCAACAGCGGAAAATCTCCCTTCACCCCTTTCGGTTGCGTGACCGTAAGATGCACCGAGGTCATGTTACCCATGAGCAGATTTACCGAATCAAGCTTGGCCTGAACCGATACCTGCGATGCCCGGGCCATGGCGAAGCATGACAGCACAGCAAACAGAAAAAGGATTTTTCTCAGTGGTTTAGTAATCATATCACCATTAAATAAAACTATAACGGGAACTATCTCGGCAACGCCCTGCGGCGGAAAAGGCCGAGAAGAGCCGTAACGAAATCCTCGTCGGTAGTCACCGACGCCATGTCCACTCCACTCCGCGCAGTGACTGAAGAGAGTTTCTGCTGGCGTGCATACCACGCCTTGGCATAGCTTGCCCGGGCCTTCGACGAGGAGGTGTCAATCCACATGTCGGCACCGGTCTCCATGTCGCGCATTCGTACAAGCCCGACATCAGGAATCTCCGAGTCACGACGGTCATATACCTGAATTGCAGCGAGGTCATGCTTGCGGTTGGCTATCGACATGCTCTTGAAATAGTCATGATCGTCGATGAAGTCACTGATCAGGAATGCCGTGGAGCGCTTTTTGATAGCGTTGGTCAGGAACCTTAGAGCCACGTCAATATCCGTGCCTTGACTTTCAGGCACAAAGTTGATTATTTCCCGGATGATGAGCAATATATGCTTTCTTCCTTTCTTGGGCGGGATAAATTTCTCTATTTTGTCAGAGAAAAATATGACGCCCACCTTGTCATTGTTCTGAATCGAAGAGAAGGCGAGAGTAGCTGCGATCTCAGCCATCTTCTCCTTCTTGACCTCGCCGACGGCACCGAAGTCGCGGCTTCCGCTCACGTCGATAAGCAGCATGACCGTAAGCTCACGCTCCTCCTCGTAGACCTTGACATAAGGCTTGTTGTGACGTGAAGTCACATTCCAGTCGATGTCGCGGACATCGTCGCCCGGCTCGTATTCCCTCACCTCGCTGAATATCACGCCGCGCCCTTTGAATGCGCTGTGATACTCACCGGCAAAGATATTACTGCTCAGACCACGGGTCTTGATTTCGATTTTTCTGATTTTCTTCAGCAGGTCGTTGGCGTCCATATGCTAAATTTAATTCAGATGCCCGGAAAAGACATCAGGGCACTGCTACCTTGTCGAGGATGTCCGTGATAACCTCGTCGGCATTGATATTGTTTGCCTCAGCCTCGTAAGTAAGACCGATACGGTGACGCATCACGTCGTGACACACGGCACGCACATCTTCGGGAATGACATAACCGCGACCCTGAAGGAAGGCGTAGGCACGCGATGCGCGGGCAAGGCTGATAGAAGCTCGTGGAGATGCACCGAACGAAATGATGCTCTGAAGGTCGGGAAGACCGAACTTGGCGGGCTGACGTGTGGCGAAGACGATATCGACGATATAGTTCTCGATTTTCTCATCAAGATAGATCTTGCCGACAATCTTCTGCACCTCAAGAATCTCCCCGGGAGAAACAAGTGCGCGTATCGGGTCGAGCTCACCACGGATATTCTGGCGGATAATGCTCTTTTCCTCCTCCTTGTTGGGATAACCGATCACTACCTTGAGAAGGAAACGGTCAACCTGCGCCTCGGGCAGAGGATATGTACCCTCCTGCTCGATCGGGTTCTGTGTTGCCATTACGAGGAAAGGCTGAGGAAGCTGATATGTGGCGTCGCCGATTGTGACCTGACGCTCCTGCATGGCCTCAAGCAATGCACTCTGAACCTTGGCCGGAGCTCGGTTGATCTCATCGGCAAGAACGAAGTTTGCGAAGATAGGTCCTTTCTTCACCTCGAAAGTCTCTTTCTTCACACTGTATATGAGAGTACCGATGACATCGGCGGGGAGCAGGTCGGGAGTGAACTGCACGCGGCTGTATTTAGCATCGACAAGGCTGGCGAGAGTCTTGATTGCGAGGGTCTTTGCCAGACCCGGCACACCTTCGAGAAGTATGTGTCCATTGCAGAGCAACGCTATGAGCAATGAGTCAACGAGATGTTTCTGGCCAACAATCCGGCGGTCCATACCGGTGCGGATCATTGATACGAAATTGCTTTTCGAAGCGATCAGATCCTGTAATTCTCTGATATTAACTGTTTCGTCCATAAGAATTATGATATGCAAATTGGAGCGGGATGCCGGCTGCAGGCATGAATGAAGGAACCGTCTGTCGGCATCCCGATTTTTTCATATGCAAAATTAGCACTTTTAACTTAATTATGTTAACGTGCTCTGTTAAATAAAGTTTATATAAAATCAGCTTTAACTCCTATAAAGTTAAAGAATATAAACTCACTTCTCCACGTCGGTTGAATCAGCCTGCGGGACAGCATCATCTGCTGCACTTGAGGCCGGAGCTGCAGAATTATCGGCAAAGGCATTCCAGCCCTGCGCACGGATAGGCAACTCGCCACCGTCACGTGTCACCATAGCGGCTCCGAGTTCCGGTTTGGTGACATAACCGATCATAGTCACACCCTTGAGCTTCTCAATCTTCTCGTTGTCGGCGAGCGGAACCGTAAAGAGCAATTCGTAGTCCTCGCCACCGTTCATAGCGGCAGTTACAAGATTCATATTGAATTCCTCTGCCATGACAGCGGTCTGGTAGTCAATCGGAATGCGGTCTTCGTAGACACGGCAGCCTACGTCGGAACTTTTGCAGATATGGAGAAGCTCTGAGCTCAGACCGTCACTCACATCCATCATCGATGTCGGCTTGATGCCATTCTCAGCGAGCATCTTCACAATATCCTTACGCGCCTCAGGTTTCAGCTGGCGTTCGAGTATGTATTCCTTACCGCTGAAATCGGGCTGGAAGCCCGGCTCCGCTCCTGCGGCCACACGGTTTTCTCTCTCAAGCAGCTGAAGTCCCATGTATGCCGCGCCGAGGTCACCGCTCACGCATATGAGGTCTGTAGGCTTGGCACCGCTACGGTACACAATATCCTCTTTCGCAGCCTCGCCGAGACATGTTATGCTGATGACGAGACCGGTAACCGATGCAGAGGTATCTCCACCGACAAGATCCACACCATAGACCTCACATGCGAGCCGGATGCCCGCATAAAGTTCCTCAATATGCTCGACTGTGAAGCGGCTTGACACACCGAGGCTGACCGTAATCTGCTTCGGCGTACCGTTCATGGCATAAATGTCGCTGAAATTGACAACGGCAGCCTTATAGCCGAGATGTTTCAGGGGAACATAACGAAGGTCAAAATGGATACCTTCGAGAAGAAGGTCGGTTGTGACAAGAGCTTCCTTGTCGCCGAAACCGAGAACGGCGGCATCGTCACCTATGCCCTTGTGCGATGATTCATTTTTCAATGGGAAGTCGCGTGTGAGACGGTCGATAAGTCCGAACTCGCCCAATGTCGATATTTCTGTCTGTTTGTTTTCCATATGCGTAAGCCCTGTCCAGAGCAATTAAGTCTATATAAAACCATGGAGACGTAAAACTTGGCTTTCTGAAATTTTACGTCTCCACCGGCTATTTCCGAAATATTTAAATCCTCTCAAGCATCTGCTTGATGATGTGCGTCATGACGGGCTGAGCCTTGATTGCTGCTTTCTGCACCTCCTCGTGTGTCGGCACTTCCTTGATATCCTTGCCGCCGAGGTCAGTGATTACCGAAACGCCGAATACCCTCATTCCGGCATGGTTGGCGACAATCACCTCCGGCACAGTCGACATGCCGACAGCATCGCCTCCGATCACACGGAAGTATTCATATTCGGCCGGAGTCTCGAAAGTCGGGCCGGGTGTACCCACATACACGCCATGCATAAGACGGATGTTGTCTTCTCGTGCAATATCGTCAGCCATGTTAACCAACGCGTTGCAATATGCCTCGGTCATCGCCGGGAAGCGGGGGCCGAGTTCGTCGTAGTTCTTACCACGGAGCGGATTCTCGGGGAAGAGGTTGATATGGTCAGTGATGATCATGACATCGCCGACACGGAATTCCTTGTTCATACCGCCGGCGGCGTTGCTGACGAAGAGAGTCTCTACACCGAGTTCACGCATGACGCGGACAGGGAAAGTGACCTGCTTCATGTCATAACCCTCGTAGTAGTGGAACCTGCCCTGCATGGCCATGATGTACTTGCCACCGAGATTACCGAAAATGAGTTTTCCGGAATGGCCTTCCACTGTAGATACGGGGAAATTGGGGATAGTATGATAGTCGAGCTCCGCCTTGATCTCAATATGGTTCACGAGCTCGCCGAGACCTGTACCGAGAATCACGGCTATCTGAGGAAGCTCACCGACTTTTTCCTTGATGAAAGCTGCGGTCTCCCTGATTGTTTCCAAATAAGTCTTTTCCATTAGTCTTTGATTTTGGGTTTTGAAGGTTGAAGGTGCATTCAAGCTGCACCATCAACTATATTTCTTAACGTTACCTTATGCCTGAGTGTTGGGCTGATAAAGATATTTAACTTTTACCTACGGCATCGACGAGATCTCCAATGAAATCGTTGCCATCAAGACCCGGTATCAGCCTGACTGAAATCGGCATATAATATGTGGTCTGCTTCAGCACCGGCGGGAAATAGGGATTATACGCCAGTCTCACAGCATCCTTTTCTGTTGTGATTATTATCTTTCTCTCTCCACGCAAACCGAGGAATTTATCCTTGAGCTGTTCAAGGTCCGCACGCGAATAATCATGATGATCCGGATAATGGCATACCACCACCTTGAACGGATATGATTTGAAGTAACGCACGAAACCACGCGGATTGGCAATACCGGTGACAAGCATCACAGTGTCGCGGGCCGTAAGCGCGCCAAGATCCACATGATATGGTCTGTCATCGGGAAAGACGGGCGTGAGCTCACCATACTTGTAATTGGAGAAATACAATTTCTGGTAGGGCATCAGCTCAAGTTTTTTCGATATGAGCCTGTATGAAAGCGGCGACAACCCGGACGGACATTTTGTCACAACCACCATGTCGGCACGGTTGCGCTGATGCGCGGATTCACGCAGGCGACCCATCGGCAACAGGGAATCGTCATATATCGGCCGGTTGTAATCCATAAGAAGGATGTTCACCTTCGGCTTGACATACCGGTGCTGAAAGGCATCATCAAGCAATATGAGCTGCGTTTCCGGAAACTGCCGCATCAACTCCTTGATACCCCTGCGGCGACTCTCGCACACAGCCACCTTTATCCGCGAGCCATGTTTGAGGTAAATCTGTAAAGGCTCGTCACCGATGCTGTCGGGGGTGCTGTTGGAATTGGCAAGAATGAATCCCCTTGTCTTCCTTTTGTAGCCACGGCTCAGCACAGCGATATTGAAGGTGGACGACAACATACCAGCCACATATTCCACATGTGGTGTCTTGCCGGTGCCACCGACAGTTATGTTGCCTATGCTGACCACCGGGACATCAAATTCCTCGGTCGGGAAGACCTTGTGATCGAAAAGCCAGTTGCGCACATCAGTAACCCCTCCGTAGATCCAGGAGAGCGGCCTGAGCACGTATGGCAATATTTTATGTAAAGGGCTATTCATTCAGCAACTAAATTATTCGGTTAATACGGTCGCGCTACATCTGGATACGGAATTCCGGCATTCGCGCCTGGACAGGCTTGCGTCCCAGGATTCTCCGCAGCAGATATGTACGCAGGAACTCCTCATCGCGGGCATCGACGGCCTGCTTCAACTCTCCCATTGTAGTGGAACTGAGCTGAATCATATTCCATATCGATGGGGACACCTCAGGATAAGCGGCGACATCGTAACTGTCACCCAATCCTGCTTTCGATGCTGTCCAGTCTATGGCGTTGCGGAGATAAGCCAGAGAATCCACGAGCCCGATGCGGCGCGCTGTCGATGCTGACCACACACGGCCTTCAGCAATGCGGAGTACATCAGCCTTCTTCATCCTGCGGCCTTTGGCCACACGCGAGGTAAAATCATCGTATCCCCGGTCAACATACTTCTGCATCACCGCAAGCTGGGTATCGTCCAAAGGCTTGAAACCATTCGGGAAAGCTGCGCCCGGATTGGTGCTGACGGTTGCGACGTTGACCCCGAGTTTGTCAAGTGTGCCCTTGAAGTTGGGGAGCAATCCGAAAATACCGATTGAACCGGTTATTGTAAGAGGATCCGCGAAAATCTTGTCGGCATTGGCCGAAATCCAGTAACCACCCGATGCCGCGTAGTCTCCCATAGAAACAGCAAGCGGCTTACCCTTCGACTGGAAATAATCGAGAGCCTCACCTATCTGGGTACTTCCATATACGGATCCTCCGGGAGAGTTGACTCTCAGCACAAGACCCTTGACATTATCGTCGTCGGCAAGCTTGACAATGACCGGCACAAGATCCTCATAATTAATCTGGTTCTTGTTGCCATCGGCAATCTCACCACTCGCGTAGAGAACTGCAATCTGCTTTTTTGAGCCGTATGCGTCGGCCCACGGACTTTGTGAAACGAGTGTGCGGGGGCTGACAAAATTGAGTTTGTCTACCTCGCGTCCGGAAATTTCGGCAAGACGGCTGTTGTACTGACGTTCGTACATCAGAGAGTCAACAAGCCCCGCCTTGACAGCTTTGTCGGCCTTGGCAAAGGAGATATAGTCAACACTTACGAGTGAGTCTACCGACGCCGCAGTCACACCCTTGCGCGCCGATGCTATTTCGGAACGTATATACCCCCACATGCTTCCGAGAAGAGTATCCATCTGGGCACGCGCAGGTTCACTCATGTTATCGAGAATGTAGGGTTCTACGGCCGATTTATATGTACCGACCTTCACAACCTGAAACTGAACGCCAAGTTTGTCAAGAAGTCCCTTGTAATACATGCTCGATGATGAAAGTCCCTGAAGTCCCATCTCACCGGCAGGATTCATATAAATCTTGTCAGCAACCGAGGCCACGAAATAACAGCCTTGGGAGAATGAACCGGCATAGGCAAGAATCTTCTTCTTACCGTCGGTTGTCTTGCGGAACTCAAGCAGCTCATGACGGATTGCATCGAGAGTAGCGGGACCGGCAGAGAGCGCGCCACATTTCAGACTGATCGCCACGATGTTGTCATTCACGGCAGCCTCGCGTATGGCCTGGACAATGACATCGAGTGTCTGTGGTGCCTGGAGATTTCCCTGCACCAATAACATGATGTCGGGCTCGGCGGCACTTTCTCTTTCGTCGATTGTACCGCTGAGGTCAATGACAAGTATGCTGCGCTTTTTGACCTGCTCAGTCTGCGTAGCCTTTGACAGAGCCATATTTCCGGCAAGCCCTATCACAAGAAGAAAGGCCGACACAAGAAACAGAGCCAGTGCGATCCATGCTCCCACAAATGAGGAGAGCATGTTTAGAAAGAATTTTTTGAGCATACCTGTATCCTTAAAGAATTACTTGATTGATTCGATTACAGAAATCATGTCACGGCCGAGGCTGTCGGCTTTATCCATGGTCTCAGCCTCGCTGTAGATGCGGATGATGGGTTCGGTGTTGGATTTTCTGAGGTGAACCCAGCAGTCTGGGAAATCGATCTTCACACCATCAATGTCGGTAACTTTCTGGTCAGCATATTTTTTCTTGACGGCCTCAAGAATAGCATCAACATCGATGTCGGGTGTGAGTTCGATCTTGTTTTTAGCTATAGCATACTGCGGAAGTCCCGCCTTGATCTCCGACACCTTCTTTCCTGATTTAGCCATCAGCGTAAGGAAGAGGGCCACACCTACGAGAGCGTCACGGCCATAGTGGATTTCGGGATATATGATTCCGCCATTGCCTTCGCCGCCGATAACGGCACCGACCTCTTTCATTTTTGTGACTACGTTCACCTCACCGACAGCGGCTGCTGAATATGTGCACCCGTGCTTCTCGGTCACATCTCTCAGTCCGCGAGATGAGCTGAGATTCGACACGGTCGCACCCGGAGTGTGCGCGAGCACGTAGTCTGCCACAGCCACAAGAGTGTTTTCCTCGACAAACATCTCACCGTTTTCCATTACGATTGCCAGACGGTCAACGTCCGGGTCAACCACAAAGCCTACATCGGCCGTAGAGTCACGCATGACACCGGCAATCTGAGTGAGATTCTGCGGTATCGGTTCGGGAGTATGGGCGAAGTGACCTGTGGCCTCGCAGTTCAGTTCGATGATGTTCCTGACACCGAGAGCACGCAGGAGCTGCGGAATGACAACTCCGCCGATCGAGTTGACAGCATCGACGGCCACAGTGAAATCAGCTTTGCGTATTGCCTCGACATCTACAAGGGGAAGATTCTTCACCGCGTCGACATGATGAAGGATATAAGCGTCGTTCACATACTCCTTGCCAAGTTCCATAACACCGGCAAACTCATAGTCTCCCTCGTCAGCGATTCTTATGACCTCCTTGCCTTCGGCATCGTTGAGGAACTCGCCGTGTGAGTTGAGAAGCTTCAAAGCATTCCACTGGATAGGGTTATGGCTCGCGGTGATGATTATGCCTCCACATGCGTTTTCGGATGTAACAGCAAGTTCAGTAGTGGGAGTGGTAGCCATGCCGATATTGATGACATCGAAGCCCATTGAAAGAAGAGTTCCTACAACCAGATGGCTTACCATCGGGCCAGATATACGGGCATCGCGGCCAACCACAATCGAATTTGACTGACCCTTATATGACTTTCTGATAAAAGCTGCGTATGCGGCTGTGAATTTCACTACATCGACTCCGCTGAGTCCTTCGCCGACCGGGCCACCGATGGTGCCGCGGATGCCTGAGATAGATTTAATCAGAGACATAATCAATATTCTGCTTTAAAATATTTTAGATTCTTGAATAAGTAAGGTATGCACTCGCTTGTGTTCGAGGTGAAACCTTCTGTAGATTTTACGACCAGATCGACCTCACAACCATATCCGAGGTAGTTGAGAGGAAGCTGGATGCCGGTACCATATTGCGTGGTCGATGGCAATATAGTGTTGCCGTAGACAAAGCTGGTGTTGCCGAAAGAGTTGTTCATGTTCTCAGAATTACCTGTGCCCGGCACGTCGATGGTATCATACTGATACATGGCGGTAACACTGTAGGCCATGAAACGGAAATAGACCGTCTCACCCTTCTTCGCACGGTTGTTCATATCACCCTGGTTCAGGACACGCATATAGACAGAGCCGTCGCTGTTCATTCTGTAGAAGGGAGCATTCTCTCCGACCTCAAATACAGAATCGGCGGGAACCTTTTCCTCGACACGCTGCTGACAGAGATACCAGTTGACGGCAGCCTTCTCGTCGCGAAGCATGTCGGAATAGCTTTTCCCCTCCTTGCACGATGAGGCAAGCAGAGCTACGGCACTGAAAATGGCCGTCAGCATCAACAGGGAGGTATATTTTGTTTTCTTATTCATATTCTGTTATATGTGAATGCATTCAAACTTTCAGGTTTATCGGAGTTCAAGTTTATCGAGTCGGGCCGGCAGATGCTTGTCATAGTCCTGCATATGCTCCAGGAATACTTCCCGGCACTGTTCGAGGGTGCCGTAGAATTCGCCGCCGGCAGCCATGAGATGACCGCCTCCATTGAAAAGATCCTTGCAGATGTCGCACACCGGGAAATCGAACTTGCTCCGGGTCGAGACCTTTATGCAATCAGAATCCTCGCGCATGAACACACTGTAGACTATTCCCCTGATATTGAGCGGCATATTTACCAGTCCCTCGGTGTCACCTTTCTGATACTTGAATTGCTCCAGGTCTTCTTTCGAGAGGACTATCAGGGCACATCGCGAACGCTCGAATATGGTAAGCCGCTCAAGCAGAGCGAAACTATTGAGTCGCAACGCATCGAACGACGTTGACTTCAAAGCCTCGTCAACGATACGCTTCTTGTCAACGCCCTTGTCGAGGAGCCGCATCATTATTTCATAAATCTCCGGATTGTTACAGTTTACCGTGAAATTCTGAGTATCGGTGATTATACCGGTCAGAAGACATGTGGCAGATTCAAGATTGACGGCACTGTAGAAACCGGCGGCCGCGATAACCCTGAAAGTCAGCTCGCAGGCCGATGACATCTCCGGATAAGAGAACATGACATTGCACTCAATGTCGGGCTCACGGTGATGGTCAATCAGAATCTTGTCGCACGCAGCTCCGGAAATAAGCGGTGCGAGATCACCCTGCCGTTTTGCAGTGTTGAAATCGCACATGATGATAAGACCTGCCTCGTTTACAAGCCGGCTGCAATAGGGGTCATACTGCGTATGGACCACAATCTCCTTTGCCCCGGGCAGAAATGACAGAGAGCGCGGAATCCGGTCGGGAATCACGACGTTGACTTCCTTGCCGAGCGACTTCAGAAGATGATACAGACCCAGCGTGCTCCCGATGGCATCGCCGTCAGGACGCATATGGCAGGTGAGAACAATGCGCTCATGCTTATCAAGCAGTCGCTTGAACTCATTCACATCTTCCGAATTCAATATATTCTTCATTCTATTTTGTTCAATTTGCAAATATAATAAATTCCGTGTAAAGAACAGGCATCGGCGCCCTACTTTTTTTCTTTATCGTCGGATTTACCTCCGCAACCGAGAAAATCCGTTTTCTTGGAGCAATCGTCAGTCTGCGGACAATCGCCGCACGACACAGGCATCTTATCCTCCTGCTCGCGAAGTGTCTTCTTCTTGCAACTGTCGGCCAAGCCACAGCCGCAGCAGGGCGACGCGCCACCTTTCTTTTTACGGGCAAGATGATACACGGTCCATATAATTACCACAGCGAGAATTATGAACACTATCACGTATTGTATTTTCTGAGTCATGCTTCTTGTTTTGACTTTGCTGATTTTTTCTTTTTTTCTTTCTGTCCGGCTTCTTCGCTGACGGCCTGAATACGACGGTTAGAAGCATCGCGCATAACAGCCAGGGTTATCTCCGAAATCATCTGTTTGAGCTGGTCAATAAATTCAGGTGCACTGTATGTGCCTCGCTCAATCTGTCTTAGCCGACCCTCCCAGATACCGGTAAGGCGCGCGCTTTTCAGCAGGTCTTCCTTTATGATGGAAATCAGGTCTATTCCGGCCTGTGTGGCACGCAGCGACTTGCGTTCCTGACGGATATATCCTCGTTTATATAGAGTCTCGATTATTCCGGCACGGGTTGACGGCCGTCCTATACCGTTGGCCTTGAGTGATTCTCGCAAATCCTCGTCATCGACAGTGGATCCGGCTGTTTCCATAGCCTTCAGCAGGGTTCCCTCGGTATAGTACTTGGGAGGCTGCGTCGTCTTCTTGGCGAGCTGTGGCTCGTGAGGTCCGGATTCACCTACGGTAAACACGGGGAGCACAGCCGAATCGGAATCTTTGTCTGAATCCTGTGCCTGGGAATTATCTTTCGACTTGGCATAGACATCTTTCCAGCCCGGTGCGACAATCACACGTCCCGTGGCCTTGAAGTTCACATTATCAACTTTGGCAGCCACCGTGGTCTGCTCATATTCGCAGTCGGGATAGAACGCCGCAATAAAGCGCAACGCTACCGTATGGAACACTCTTTTCTCGTCAAGAGAGAGAGAGGGTGGCAACGGCTGTCCTGTCGGAATAATGGCGTGGTGGTCTGTAACCTTGGAATTGTCGAATACCTTCTTGCTCTTGCGCAACTTGGATCCGACAATCGGAGCCACCAGAGGAGCATAGGGTTTGAGGCTTGTCAGGATTCCTTTGCACTTCGGGTAAATGTCATCGGTAAGATAAGTCGTATCTACACGTGGGTAGGTAGTGAGCTTCTTCTCGTATAGTGACTGGATTGTGCGCAGGGTGAGGTCCGCGCTCATGCTGAACTTCTTGTTACACTCCACCTGAAGCGAAGTAAGGTCGAAAAGTCTCGGCGGCGCTTCCTTCGCTTTCTTTTTGGTTATACCTGTGATTTCGAGAGGGAAGTTCTTCAATTTCTCGACTACGGGAAGCCCTTCACTCTCATTCTCGAATGGTTTCAACGACGAAGTGAAGATTGTATCGCGGTATTTGGTGCGTAGTTCCCAGGAATCTTTAGGAACAAAATTGTCGATTTCGTTCTGACGATTCACCACAAGTGCAAGCGTGGGGGTCTGCACGCGTCCTATGGATAGAATCTGGCGGTTGGTGCCATATTTGAGAGTGTAGAGACGTGTGGCATTCATGCCGAGAAGCCAGTCCCCTATCGCGCGGCAGAGCCCGGCTGTGTAGAGAGGCTGCAAATCTTTCTGGTCGCGAAGGTGGGCGAAACCCTCACGCACGGCCTCGTCGGTAAGCGAGCTTACCCAGAGTCGCTTCACCGGCTTGTTGCACCCTGCCTTCTGCATGACCCACCGCTGTATAAGCTCACCCTCCTGCCCGGCATCGCCGCAGTTTATAATCTCGTCACAATTCTCGATAAGAGTTTTGATTGTGTTGAACTGTTGCTCTATGCCACGGTCATTCTTGAGGCGTATGCCGAACTTGTCCGGAATCATCGGAAGGTATCCGAGACCCCAGAAACGCCATTGCGGCTTGTAATCAGCAGGCTCCTTAAGTTCACACAGATGTCCGAACGTCCAGGTCACACAATAGCCGTTGCCCTCGTAATATCCGGGCCTCTGGGCATTTGCGCCAAGTATGCGTGCTATGTCGCGACCGACACTCGGTTTCTCGGTTATGCAGAGAATCAAGATTCTAATTATTAATTTTAATGGCATGAATGGTATCCGGCTACCGCCGATACCGTAATAATTCCGGAACTATCCCGGTTTCTCAACCGAGACGCTTAGCCTCCTCCCAGATTTCATCCATCTCCTTGAGCGTGACGTCTGTGAAGTTGCGGCCGGTCTCCTTCAGTTTTTTCTCTATGTGGTTAAAGCGGCTGATAAACTTCCGGTTGGTGCGTTCGAGAGCATTTTCCGGGTCAACACCATAGAGTCTCGCTGCATTTATCACAGCAAACAGAAGGTCGCCGAACTCAGCCTCTATGTTGGCCTGATTTCCTTCGGGATTGCCGGACTTTATCTCTATCTCGACCTCTGAAATCTCTTCTTTGACCTTATCCCATACCTGCTCGCGGTTTTCCCAGTCGAAACCGACGTTACGCGCTTTCTCCTGGATACGGTTGGCCTTTATAAGGGCAGGAAGTGCGGAAGGCACGCCGCTCAGCACAGATTTGTTTCCATCTTTCTCGCGCTGCTTGATTTTCTCCCAGTTCTGGGTCACCTGCTCTGAGGTCTCGGCATTGACATCTCCGTAGATATGTGGATGACGGAATATCAGCTTGTCGGTAAGTTTCTTGCAGACATCGGCAAGGTCGAACTCACCTTTCTCCTCTCCTATCTTCGCGTAGAACGCCACATGGAGAAGAACATCTCCGAGTTCCTTGCAGATATTCGGATTATCGTCAGACATGAGGGCGTCGCACAGTTCATAGACCTCCTCCACAGTGTTGGGGCGGAGTGACTCGTTGGTCTGCTTACGGTCCCACGGGCACTTCTCCCGCAGTGTATCGAGTACGTCGAGGAAATCCCCGAACGCTTTAAGTTTCTCTTCTTTAGTATGCATTGTAGGGCAATTGATTTTGTTGGAAGTGGAAATATCAGTCGAGTTGTGCAAGAAAGTCAGCGACAACACGGAATGTACGCGCCGGAGCCTCGCTCCAGAAGTTCTGGTATTCCGAGATGTTCTCCCCGCCTCCGGGCATATCACTCATGACGCGCACAATCATGAACGGCACACCGGCCTTTAGACACGCCTGGGCAATCGAGGCTGACTCCATGTCGCAGCCGAGAGCATCGGGAAAGTGTGATTTTATTTCAACCACTTCCTCGGGCCGGCTGATAAACTTGTCGCCGCTGCAAAGAAGACCCTGACGGATATCGATGGGTTCGGTCGCGGCGATACGTTCCATTATCTCAAGACCCTGGGCATAGGGACGGAAATATAACGGGCATCCGTCGGCCGCGCCATACTCTGTACCGGGGCCACACCACACATCATGATATGCCACACGGTCGGCGACAAGCACGGAGCCTATTCTCATTGATTCGTCAACACCTCCGGCAACTCCGGAATTGATGACAAGCTCAGGATGGAATTCCTCTATTATCCGGGCTGTGCGCAATGCCGAATTAACCTTGCCGATTCCGCACTGCGATACAAGAAAATCGTGGTTTCCAAGGCGTCCTTCGTAAACGGTGAAATCACCTAACGAACGCTCAGTATATTCATTAAGCTGCTCCAGAATGAGTTTCAACTCCTTCTGCATGGCAGCGATGATTGCTATCTTCATATTGTCAGAAAGTTTTTTCAACCGGAATGCAAAATTAACAAAATTTTTTCTTATTTTCGCACCTGTGAGATAAGTTATGATTATGGAGACAATAAAAATATGGAATTCCTCGGCCTCGGAGAAGCAATTGCACGACATTGCGGCACGCATCAAGGAGGGTCAGATAGCTGTGATACCGACCGACACGATGTACGCCATTGTGGGTGATGCCTTGAACGTAAAGGCTGTCGAACGCATTTGCAAGCTGAAGAATATCAATCCTGACAAAACAAATCTTTCCATCATATGCCATGACATATCGATGGCTGCGGAATATTCAAGGATTGACAATAAAGGTTTCAGGCTTATGAAGGAGAATTGCCCCGGACAATTCACTTTTCTTTTTCCGACAGTATCCACGCTGCCACGCGCATTCAAGGGAAGAAAGACTGTTGGAATCCGCATTCCTGACGCCCTGTTCGCCCGAGAGCTTGCCGGGGCGGTCGGCAACCCAATCATCACCACCAGCATAGCATACGAGGATGAGGATTATGCCATAAATACCGACCTGATCGGCGAGGCATACGAGGGGAAGGTTAATTTCATGGTCGCGGACGATGACGGCACGACTGAAGTCTCCACAATTGTGGATTGCACCGGCCGTGAACCTGAAATCACTCGTCAGGGACTCGGAATTCTTGTGTAGTACAAGGAAGTATTTACTTTATGTATTGAAAGAAACCCGGTCCGGTCAGCAGTGCAGACAAAATCTGCTACAATCCGAAGTCGAAATTATAGATTATATATTCAGCTATAAAGCCGAGTACCGCTATAATTATGCACACGAGTGCGCAGGTCTCAAGTTTTCTTGAGGCTGCCGCGCTCATGCGTCGCAGATACAGCGCAGCGAGATGGCTGAACACCGCCAGAAAGCAGAAGAAAACCGCTATGAATCCCCACCAGGGAGTTCCGAGCAGGAAGGATATGACAATCAAGGCCACGACAAGAACCAGTGCGACCCAGGCGGTAATTTTTGACTCTACAAGTTTTGCCATCGCTTATCTGTAAATTTTAAGTCCGTAAACACGACCGTCATCACCAAGCGCGAGCATGGCGTAGAACCCGACCGGGAGCGCGGAGAGGTCAATGTTGACTGTGTCGGTGTTTTTGAAATAACGTTCCATCATCTTCTCCCCCTGCATGGAGTATACACGGATCATTCTCATGTCGACCGGGAAACGTACCGAATAGTGCGCCCCGCCGAGAATTGAGACTACAGGATGCGTGGGAGAGATAATCTCATCGAATGCGGCGAGACGGGCACGTTCTTCCTCCTCTATCTCGGCTATGAACGACTCGTAAAATGCGAAAGGCACCTCTTCGGCCTCGGCTGTAACATCGTCAAGGGTATAGTCGCGGTAATTGTCAGGGTTGTATATATCGAACTCCACGGCCGAAGGCATCATGATGCTGCTGTTGCGGCGGTCGATGGCCTCAAGATTATCGCGGGCCTCCTCATCAAGCGACTCGAATTCGGGGGTATCGTAGGGATTGTTAAGCGCCTTGTTGATGTGCAGCGGCATGTTCTGCCATGCGGCCATCGCTCGTTCCGGAACACGCGAATCGTATCTTATAAGCTCAATCTCATGGGCATATTTCTTGAGAAGCTCTTTCTCTTCACCGGTCATCTTGTCTTTGTCGAACTTTGACGTCTTGCTGTAACCAAGCACCGGATATGCCTTGCTGTCGGCGGCGATAATCACAAAACCACCTTTCGGGTGATTATATATATAGAACGGCGCGAAGAGCCGGTCGGTCGTGAGCTGACGGCCATTCCACACCATCTTCGGAGCGGCGGTATATTCGCCGTAGGCCGCGTTGAAGAATGTAGCGGCAATCTGCGACGCCTGTTTCTGCGTGACGGTCTCGGCATGGGCTATACCCCCGCCGCAAAGACACATGACGGAGAAGAGTGCCCCGGTAACTGTTTTGCTGAAGAACTTCATAACTATATAACGTCTTTTGGCCGTTTTTTATTAGGCCCCAGCGACCGCTATTTTTTATGAAACGGGGCCTAAGTCAGGCGGGGAAGTATCTTTCAATACTCCCCCGCCCTCATATAAGTCTTAAAACATTGTCTGTACCATTATCCTTCGGCAGTCGCCACCTCCGCCTCTTCAGCTTCTTCTTCCTGCTGAATATTGGGAAGTTCAAGACCATAGCCTTTCTTCTTGTCAAGTGCTTTGAGCCAAAGACCGAAAATAAGGGCAAGGACTCCGAGACTTGCAAAGACTGTCATCGTCACGGTGTAGTTATATTCCAGAGGATCTGTCACACCCGGATTTGATGCCTGAAGCACAGAACCGATACCTTTGCGGAATCCATAGAGACCAATGTTCTGAATCCAGAAGATTACTGCATATGCCGAACCCAGGAGTTTGGGCTGTATAAGTTTCGGTACGGAAGGCCACAATGAAGCCGGCACAAGAGAGAAACTTATTCCCAATAGAATGATTGCGACGTACGCAAGAATAATCGACGGGAACGAGGGCAGGACATATGCAAAAGTACAATGACATGCAATCATCAGTATTGCTCCAAAAATCAGCATCGACGCACCTTTGCCATGACGGTCGAGATAATTGCCGAGGAAGGGCGTTATGGCTGCTGCACCTAACGGGAAAACAAAGAATATCATACCGGCCTGTTCCTCTGAAATCTTAAGAGTGTTCTGAAGCATAAGTCCGGCATAATTCTGGAAGGGGAAGATTGCTGAGTAATAGAGCACGCAGAGTAACGACACAATCCAGAATACCTTTGATGTGAAGATATATTTGAGGTCGGATATTTTAAAGGGGTCGTCTTTTACTTCTCCGTTGGTTCCCATCTCATTTTCCAGAGACTTGTCCATGAACGCATAGACAATGAAGCATATGAGACCTATGCAGCAAAGAAGCATGGCGAAAGCTACAGGACGGCTCACATCGATGACACCACCAAGCTGAACAATCCATGGGCTGCCGAAGAAGACTACAGCAACACCAATTCGGGCGATTGCCATTTCCACTCCCATTGCAAGAGCCATCTCCTTTCCTTCGAACCATTTTACGATACCGCGGCTCACCGTGATACCTGCCATCTCGATACCGCATCCGAAAATCATGAATCCAAAAGTGGCGAGCTTGGCTGATGCCGGCATACCAACCACCCAAGGAGTGATATTCCACCATGCATCAGGCAAATTAAGAATTCCGTCGAACGTCTGAGCCAGTGAGCTTGTTGCAAACGCATCGGTCATCGCATACCAGTTGATAATACCGCCGACAACCATCACTGCTCCGGAAAGAATCGCAGTGAATCGCACACCCATTTTGTCGAGAATGATGCCTGCGAAAATCAGGAAAAATACAAAAACATTGAGGAATGTCTCAGAGCCGAAGAAGTTACCCCATGCCACAGGGTTCCAGCCTTTCTGTTCCTGTACGTAACTCTGCAACGGCGATAACACGTCTACAAAAATGTAGCCGAAGAACATCGCCACTGCCAACAGACCGAGGGCGGTCCAGCGCGCCCATGCCTTGTCGCGTAGCAACTCGGTCTTCGGCGCAGTGTTAAGTGCAATTGTAGCCATATAATTTGTTTAGGTTAGTTATTCTTATTGAGACGATGTGTGTCTTCCGGCCTGAGCCGAAGAATCACTTATTGGCAAGACGGTCAACCATCTCGGCGAGCTTCTGCTGGTCGGCACCAACTATCCGGTCTATCTCGTTGCCATCGGCATCGAGAAATACAAATGTCGGCATTGCCTCAATCTTGTATTTTCCGGCCATGGCTATATCCTGGTCAACATCCACGCTCACAAATTTAATTTTGGAGGAGTACTCCCCTTTCAGCATCTCGAACAGAGGGGCAATCGCCTTGCACGGGCCGCACCATGTAGCATAGAAATCTATGACAGTGGGGATACCCGCACTCTCGGCTGCAAGGGTAGAGGAGTCACTTCCGCCACTGTTTTGAGCCTGTGCTGAACCGTTCTCGTGTTTGTCAGTTTTCTGTGCCTCAGCAACATGTGCTGTCTGTTCCGCTTTGGTTTTCTTGTCGGCCGAACATGCGGCAAGAGCGACTATACATACTATGGCCGAAAGGGCCAGTGAGATTAGAAATTTTGTCTGCTTCATTTATGTTCTGAAAATTTGGTGACAAAGATAACAATTATTTTCTGAAATACGCATACACGCATATAAAAATGTTCAGTTTGCTCTGCCGGACCGCCCGGGGCATTACTATTACCGCTCAACAGCAAATCCATTCTGCCATATTAATGAGAAAAGGCATCCCGATTGCCGGAATGCCTTTATTGGTATATTTTTATCTGCTCTTGAATCAGATTTCCTTGCCGTGCTCCAGGAGGAGTGTCATAGAGGGACGGTCGCAGATTTCGGAGGGACCGAAGTACTGGATAGGACCGGGGTACTGGTAGAGCGTGTTGAGAGCGAGAGTCTCACGCATTGAAGCGAACTTGAGATAGGGACGGCCGTTGAGGTTCACAAGTGCCTTCTGGATAACAGGCTTCATCTCACCCTTGCGGCGCTCCATGTTCATCATCATGGTGATAGGAATACCACCGGCAATCCATTTCTCTGAAGGCTCGGTGAGGTTGCGGACGCTCGACATGTATCCGGTCAGGCCGGCATTGATGAGCATCGCAGCATTGTAACCGAGTGCATAGGTGTAGTCTGCGTCGAAGTTTGTAGGATCAGCGCAACGTCCCTCGTAACCGAAGAAGTGATGCTGGGTGTTGAACTTGCCGCTGTACTCACCTTCTGCTGCCATCTCCTCAAGACGCTTTGCAACCATCTCAGAGAGAAGGCTCTCGGTCTCGATGAGCGAAACCTGCACGTTGCCATGGCTGTCGCGGTCGAGGCTGAGCTGAAGGGCGATGTTCTTCGGGAGGCTCTTGTAGAGTTCGGCGTTTGTGGGGGTGAGATATGAGTGGATAGCCTCAAGTTTCTCAACCTCGTCGAGTTCTGAGAGCTGCTCATTGTGCTCCTCGATAACGTCGTTGAGCTCGCTGATGAGCGACTTCATCGAGGGGATGAACTCGATAAGACCTTCAGGAACGAGGACAGTACCGAAGTTCCAGCCGAGTTTCGCACGCTCCGATACAACGTAGCAGATGTAGCTTACGATGTTGTCGAGAGTCATGCGCTTGGCCTGAACCTCCTCTGAGATAAGGCAGATGTTGGGCTGAGTCTCAAGAGCGCATTCGAGGGCGATGTGCGATGCCGAACGGCCCATGAGCTTGATGAAGTGATAGTACTTCTTGGCTGAGTTACAGTCGCGCTGGATGTTACCGATAACCTCGCTGTAGACCTTGCAGGCGGTGTCGAAACCGAATGAGGTCTCAATCCACTCGTTCTTGAGGTCGCCGTCGATTGTCTTGGGCACACCGATAACCTGTACATCAGCACCGATATTCTTGTAGTACTCTGCGAGAACTGCGGCATTTGTATTGGAGTCGTCACCACCGATAATGACAAGAGCCTTGATGTTGAGCTCCTTGAGAATCTTGAGACCCTCGTCGAACTGCTCGGGTTTCTCAAGTTTGGTACGGCCTGAACCGATGATGTCGAAACCGCCGGTGTTTCTGTACTCCTTGATGATACTTGCAGTCAGCTCCATGTACTGGTGGTTGATGAATCCGGCAGGACCCATGAGGAATCCGTAGAGACGGTTCTCCTTGTTGAGAGACTTAAGACCGTCAAAGATACCGCTCACCACGTTGTGACCGCCGGGAGCCTGGCCACCTGAAAGGATGATACCTACATTGAAAGGTTCTTCCACGCGAGCCGGATTCTCGTCTGCCTCGAACTCCACTACGGGCATTCCGTAGGTGTGGGGGAAAAGATCCTTGATTTCTTTCTGATTGGCAACTGATTCAGTAGCCTCACCAACTTTTACCTTAACCGATCCCTGCAGGGCTTTAGGGAGTTTGGGCTGGTAATCTGCCCGCGCCCTCTGAAGTACGCTTTTTTTCATTTTTCTTAGGGTTATGCTTATGAGCCCGCGCGAGTGCGGGCGTCTACAATATTTTTCCGGTTGCAAAATTAACAATTTTCTTGCATTATACGGGCAAAAATCAGCAAAAAAAGTTACAGATAAATTTCACAAAAAATGTTAACGGAGGAGCACAAGCCCCTCCGTATCATGCAATATTTTAATAGGATTTTAAAATGTCAATACCTTTCGGATAACGGAAACCCAGTCGCAACCCCGTGGACTAACATTCCTGCGCCTTCTGCCGCTGCGAAAGATACCGCTCGGCCTCCGCGAGGTCTTCAGGCGTGTCGATTCCAACAGTGATGTGATCCGAGACAGCAACCCTTATGGTGCGTCCATCCTGTAGCCAACGTAATTGCTCAAGGCTTTCGGCAGCTTCAAGAGGAGACTCGGGCAGCCTTACGATTTCAGACAGCGTTGTGGCGCGGTAGGCATATATCCCGATATGCGAGAAGAATGAGGTCGTCTCAAGCCATTTCTCTTTCGGCTCACGACGCACATAGGGTATGACGCTGCGCGAGAAGTAAAGAGCCCTACCCTCTTCCGACTTCACAAGTTTCACAAGATTCGGATTCTCAAGTGCTTCGAATCCCGCAGCGGGATCAAACGGCCGGGCGAGAGTGGCAATCTCCGTATCGGGATTCCCGCTGAATATTCCTGCCAGCAACTTGATTTGCTCCGGATCAATAAAGGGCTCGTCACCCTGCACATTGATTATCACATCGGCCTCCTCGCCAAGGTTGCGGTAAGCCTCCTCCACACGTTCGGTACCGCTCCGGTGGGTAGACGCTGTCATTACGGCGCGGAAACCGGCTTTCTCGACTGTTTCGCGTATCAGTTCATTGTCGGTGGCAACCGCCAACGGAAGGCCGGTCTTGGCAACCTGCCGGCACACGCGCACTATCATTTCCTCACCACATATTTTGGCGAGTGGCTTACCGGGAAAACGTGTTGACTCATAACGCGCCGGTATCAATACAATATACTTCATCACTTTTCAGTATTATCTTTTTCTACTGGAGCAGTGGGCCGGGAGCTGTTGCCGGAATGTATTTTATCATAATATTTTTTGAGCCATCCGGGAGCAATCACAACACCAATCACCAGATATAGATAATACGTGACAAGACGCCAAAAAATTGCCATGATGAGAGCCATTCCGGCTGTTCCGACCAAATCTCCGTAATAATTGGAGAAAATCCATTCGCTCAATCCGGCGCCACCCGGAGTCGGACTCACCATGAGTACAACCCATATCACGAACTGGCGTGCAAGGATTATCCATTGGTAGCGGTCGGTGCCGGGAAGGAATCCGAGGAACAGGACATTTACCACAAAATAACGGGCTGTCCATGCGAGTGCGGTGCCACAGAAAACCTCAAGCCAGAAACGGAAGGGCTTCGTGCGCAGTTCGGCCGATGTAGCGATCATGTTAGCACCGAGGCCTGATATTGAGTCTTTCCATCTTCTTAACCACCGCCACGAGGAAATCTTATCGAGAAGTTTCTGGATCCAATCAGGTTTCCATATTATACCCATGAACAACAGGAATGTCCACGCTGCTATGAGTGAATAGACAATCCAGAAGGTGTATTTTATGCCATGCGAGAAACCCTCGCCACTCGAATTGAAAATATCGTGCGCCGGCGTGAGCAGAACAATGAACGGGCACGCGACTACAAAGAAGAGCTCGTCCATAAACAATGTTGTGAGCATCAGGGTCGTTGCCCGCCCCAGACTGACTCCCTGCGAATTCAGATATACCGGTCCGAGGGAACTTCCTCCGACTGCCGACGGCGTTATGCAGTTCGTGAACTCACACATCATGTCGACCGTCCAGGCCTGTTTCCAACGTAGTTTTCTGTCGGTAAGGGCACGGAATCGCCATGTCAGTCCGAAGTCACGGCATCCCATGCACACAAACGCAAGAAAAATACAGAATACCGACCATGGAGTGAAATGTATCTTATCCCAGACGGCTGCCAGGTTCTCCCCCTTGGCATCGTGCCAGAACATTATGACCACTACCCCGAGTCCGATCACAACAGGCAAAAGTACTTTCCACATGGAGAAAGCACCTTTGGTCGGAGTCGATTGAGTACTTATATTTGTTTCAGAATTTTCCATAACAATATCATATTCCTGCGGCCACCGCTCCGGCACCGCATCTTCCAAAACTTCTCACCAACGTATCGTAACGGTCAGACACCTCTTCGACAACGTCGCGCCAACTTCTTACAAGTGTGGCGCGCGCACCTTCAGCGGCATTGCGGAGAGCATCGGGATTTGACGAAAGATATCTGACAAGTTCCGCGAATTTTTCAGGGGAGCGCTGAGTCAGGAAACCGTTACGACGGTCCGTTATCACCTCCGATGCGGTCGAGCCTTCAAGCAATATCGATGGCGTGCCCATGGCCGCAGCCTCGCGCACAACCAGAGGCGCGTTGTCATAGAACGAAGGAAATAGAAACAGGTCCGACCCGGCATAGTAACGGCTCAGCTGACGGCGATCGGAAATGACCCCGTGCATCCTCACCCGGTCGGACAGACCTAAATCCTCAATGCGATGGTAAATTTCGTCGGCCGCATAACCTGTGCCGATAAAGTTCATCCGGAATTTCACATTTCCATCCAGCTGCTTGAGGGTGTCAACTACAATATCGAGTCCTTTCTCCCAGATATGCTGACCGACAAAGAGAAGGGCAATCTCATCGTCGGCAACCCCTATCTCATGCCGGGCTTTCCGCTTGAATTCCCAGAGGTCACCCTCAACGAGAGCTGAGAAATCGTTACCATTCTCGACGACAGTGAGCGGTCCTTTGTAACCATATTCACGCACCGTATCCTCGACCTGAGCCTGCGGAATCCAGACTTCGTCGCATGAATTGAAAAATGCGAGTATTCTCTTCATTATTATATCCACCATCCAGGGTGCATGATTGAAAGAATGCCTCAGATCATCACGGTATTTGGAATGGAACGTGCCGATAAGAGGCACTCCGAGACGTCGTTTCACATACACGCCGAGCCGCCCCGACGAGAAGGGGCAATGGGCGTGAACAAGTTTGAAATCAGTGTCGCGCAGACGCTTCCATATGAACGGGTCAAGTTTCGGATAGCCGTACCTGTACGGCTTGCGTGAGCGTATAGGAAGCGAGAAGAACTTCATGACCTCGCAACCCACTTCGCTGCTCACCGGATTCCAGGGAGTTACCACACATGGATTCTTACCAAATTTCTTGAGCCAACGGACATAGTTCTCGACAGTCAACGTGACGCCATCGAGAATGGGAGGGAAACTGTCGTTGAAGATACCGTACAAATCGGCTGATTCAGGGTGTTGGAAAAATCTTGACATATGCGTGTATGTTTATAGTGTGGTACTTACTATTTAACAAACGGGAAGCCCAATTGTTAAAGAACATTCATAAATCTATGCGACTGAGGTCAAAACGAAGAGTCTTCAGGCCCTTCCCTGCATATCTGCCACAACTTTCACCGAACTATTTCACGTTTTGGCATAAAAAAGTTCCGTCAATATTTGGCCATCTCAAAAAAAAGTTGTAATTTTGCAATGCAAAAGCAAAAAGGGTTCCATGTCCGAGTGGTTAGGTACCGGTCTGCAAAACCGTTTACACCAGTTCGAATCTGGTTGGAACCTCAGGAAGGCAACTCCGTCGATGGAAATCGGTGGAGTTGTTTCGTTATTGGCCTATACCATAGTATTTTTATGGTTATGGTCTTGCCAGGTAAAAGATGAAAACAATAGTCATTATTCCCGCCAGATATGGCTCGACCCGACTCCCGGGTAAACCTCTTGCTGAAATATGTGGTGAAGCGCTGATAATTCATGTATGCCGGAATGTATCGGAAACCGGTCTGGATTTCGCTGTCGCCACAGACCATGAGGATATTCTGCGGTGTGTGGAAAAGGCCGGATACAAGGCGGTGATGACAGCTGTCTCGCACAGCAGCGGCACTGAACGCGTTGCGGAGGCATATCGGTTGCTTGGCATACAAGCCGATATTGTCGTGAACGTCCAGGGAGACGAGCCTTTTGTACGCCCTGAAGAAATAATGAATGTTGCCGGAGCCCTCGAGGAGCATCCGGAGGCAGGCATTGCGACACTTGCCACAAAATTCGATACGTCTGACGGTATCGGACTGCTTGAAGATCCGAATCTTGTAAAAATAATCATGACTCCCGGAATGGAGGCCATCTATTTTTCCCGCAGCGTGATTCCATTCGATAGAGGTGGATTGAAATGCGGAAAGCCGTCGGATGTCGATTACTATACCCATGTAGGCATATATGCCTATCGTCCGGAGACATTGACAAGGATTGTAGGAATGCATGAGACTTCTCTTGAAAAAGCGGAGAAACTCGAGCAACTGCGCTGGATTGAGAATGGCTGCAGAATAGCCGTGGCGTTCACGGAACGACCTTCATTTGGAATCGATACGCCGGCCGACCTGGCGCGCGCCGAAGAAGAAATGAGAAAATTAGTTGCCGCCAAAGCCCGATATATGGGTAAAAATGATTAACTTTGTATCCGGAAATGGATGCAAAAATAAAATACGGAAGCTCCCGATATTACCCCGTGAGCTCTTGTGGAATTCAGATTGAAAGTAAGTTTGGAATTCAGATTGAGAATAAATTACCTGAGATAATTACCTAAGATAAGTTGACAAAATGAAAAAGAGTGCGTTTCAAAGAGTGCGGGCATCATATCAGCCCAAACTTCCGAAAGCCCTTCAGGGTCCTGTTAAAGTCAATTACGGCCAGGCCACTGAATCCGTCGCCAATCAGGCAGAAATCAGAGAACTTTTCCCGCACACATACGGAATGCCGGTAGTGGAGTTTGTTCCCGACGAGGCTCCCGAGCGCGTTGAGGAGCCGTTTAATGTCGGTATCATCCTTTCCGGAGGTCAGGCGCCCGGCGGCCACAATGTGGTGAGCGGTATCTTCGACGGCCTCAAGAGCCTCAACAAGGAAAATCGTCTTTATGGTTTTCTGATGGGTCCTTCCGGGTTCATCAACCACCAGTATATGGAGCTTACAGCCGGAGTCATCAAGGAATACCGCAATACCGGTGGTTTCGATATCATCGGTTCGGGGCGCACAAAGCTTGAGATGCCGGAGCAGTTCGATGCCGGTCTGAAGATCCTCAAGGAACTCGACATAAAGGCGCTCGTGATAATCGGAGGAGATGACTCCAACACCAATGCCGCAGTGCTCGCGGAGTACTATAAGAATATCAACGCCGGAGTCCAGGTGATCGGAGTTCCAAAAACCATTGACGGCGACCTCAAAAACGAATGGATTGAAACCTCTTTTGGTTTCGACACCGCCTGCAGGGTCTACAGCGAGGTGATCGGCAACATTCAGCGTGACTGTAATTCAGCCAAGAAGTATTATCACTTCATAAAGCTTATGGGGCGCTCGGCATCGCACATCGCCCTTGAATGCGCACTCCAGACACAGCCCAACATCTGTATTATCTCCGAAGAGGTGCAGGCGAAGCGGATGACGCTCGACAATATCGTAAGCTATATATGCTACGTGATTTCTGAGCGCGCCAAACTCGGATGGAATTTTGGAACTGTGATTGTCCCGGAGGGTCTGATTGAGTTCATACCGTCGATGAAATCGCTTATCAGCGAGCTTAACGATGTGATCGAGGAGCATGCCGGGGAGATCTCCGAAGTTGAGGAACTCGACAAGCTTAACCTCATTCACGGCTACCTGAGTGCCAGGAACGGCGAACTCTACAAATCACTCCCCAAAAATATCGCCTTGCAGCTCAGCCTTGACCGCGACAGCCACGGCAACGTGCAGGTGTCGCTGATCGAGACCGAAAGCCTTCTCAGCGCTATGGTCGAAAAGCGTCTTGAAGAGATGGCCGAGGACGGAGAGTATGTTGGCAAGTTCAGCGCGCAGCATCACTTCTTCGGTTACGAAGGCCGTTGCGCCGACCCCACCAATTTCGATGCCGACTACACATACGCTCTCGGATACAATGCAGCCATGCTCATCAACTCCGGCGTCACCGGCTACATGTCAAGCGTGCGTAATCTCACCGACCATACAGAAAACTGGATTCCAGGCGGAATTCCAATCACCATGATGATGAATATGGAGCGTCGCAAGGGTGAAATGAAGCCCGTGATACAGAAGGCTCTCGTAGACCTTCACGGACGTCCCTATCTCAAATTCGCCTCGATGCGCGAGACAATAGCTCTCAACACGCTCTATCAGTACCCTGGCCCGATCCAGTATTTTGGTCCGCCTGAGGTATGCGATCGTCCGTCGAAGACTCTCCTTCTCGAACACGACAAGGAGATATATTAAGGGACACGCTTTTACCGGCAGTCATGTAGGAACAATACTGAATACCGGTTGTTATTATAGCCGGGCCCCATGTTGCATCGCTCATAATATGCAATATGGGGTCTTTATCTTAATCTTAAAGGATTAAATGACACTTAAGACTCAGATATCAATATGAATACTCAACAAGTCAACATTATGAAGAAGAAAGCTATCGGCGTATTGGCAATCGTGTCGTTATGCCTTATGTCCGCTGCCTGCGGCGGAAAGAAAGAGAATGGAACAGGCCGAGGCGACAGCGCGGTGTCCAGGGTATCGGAAGCGCCGGCGGAGGCGGGGAAGATCTACAGCGATTCTATTCCGACAGTGGTGGATTTCTATGCCGTTTGGTGCGGGCCATGCAGAATGATTGCGCCCCTTGTGGCGGAGATGGAGGAGGAATATGCCGGTAAAATCAATTTTGTCAGCGTTGATGTGGACCGTGAGCCGGCGCTTGCCGCGAAATACGGGATCCAGGCCATGCCTACGTTTCTGTTTCTTGCTCCTGGCGGCAAGGAGACCGGGCGCATAGTGGGCGCCGATAAAGAAGCTCTGACTGCAAAAGTGAAAGAAATGGCCGGAGAATAATATGTTTTTTAACAATAAACTGCCATAATTTTTAAAATTATGTGTAAATTTGCGGTAAATTAACAACGATTCCGCATACCGGGTCATGCCCCTCCAGATGCTAATATCCAAGTGAGGAGGGGATAAGCCCTCCGGAACTACCTAACAACAATTTATGGCAGCAAAAACCGTAGCGCCAGCACTGGCGAAGAAAGGTGAACTGCTCAGAGACAAGGCATGGGCCAGATGGACGGCCCTCGGTCTGCTCGCGTTCGCCATGTTCTGTTCGTATGTCTTCATGGACATACTCTCACCTATCAAGAACCTTCTGCAGGAAACCCGCGGATGGGATTCCACCGCATTCGGAACCATGCAGGGTTCGGAGACGTTCCTCAACGTGTTCGTGTTCTTCCTTATCTTTGCCGGTATCATACTCGACAAGATGGGGGTACGCTTCACCGCAGTGTTGTCTGGAGCGGTGATGCTTGTGGGAGCATGCATCAACTGGTATGCCCTCACTGATTCATTCATCGGAAGCAGTCTTGACGTATGGTTCACGAATCATCTCAACTATATTCCCGGATTTGATGAACTCGGAGTGTCACCCTTTTATGAAGGGATGCCCGCCTCGGCCAAACTTTCTGCAATCGGATTCATGATTTTCGGTTGCGGCGTTGAGATGGCCGGTATCACCGTTTCCAGAGGAATCGTGAAATGGTTCAAGGGACGCGAGATGGCTCTTGCCATGGGTTCGGAGATGGCTCTCGCCCGCCTCGGTGTCGCCACCTGTATGATTTTCTCACCCGTATTCGCCAATTTGGGTGGAGATGTGAGCGTGTCGCGCTCGGTGGCATTCGCCGTGGTTCTGCTTATGATCGCGTTGATCATGTTCATCGTCTACTTCTTTATGGACAAAAAACTCGACGAGCAGAGCGGCGAGGCTGAAGAAAAGGACGAACCGTTCAAAGTGAGCGATTTAGGCAAGATCCTCTCAAGCTGGGCGTTTTGGCTTGTGGCTCTTCTCTGTGTGCTCTACTACTCGGCGATTTTCCCATTCCAGAAATATGCCGTCAACATGCTTCAGTGCAACCTGACATTTACCGATGTGCCCGCTGAATCGTTCTGGGCGACGGATACGGTTACAGTGATCCAGTATGTGATAATGATTGTGATCGCCATCACGGCCTTTGTCAGCAACTTTCAGAAAAAAGCCGGTGCCAAGTACGGTTTTCTCGCTCTGTCAATAACAGCGCTTGTGGTGTACTGCTATATGGGCTATATGCGCCAGAGCGCGGCAGCGATATTTGCGGTATTCCCGCTGCTCGCGGTGGGAATCACCCCGATTCTCGGCAACTATGTCGATTATAAGGGAAAGGCTGCCTCGATGCTTGTTCTCGGCTCCATGCTGCTGATTGTATGCCATCTTACTTTTGCATTCATCCTCCCGCAGCTAAAGGGGAATCCCGTAAGCGGAGTTATCCTGGCTTACGTGACAATCCTTGTTCTCGGCGCGTCGTTCTCGCTTGTTCCCGCGTCGTTGTGGCCCAGCGTTCCGAAACTCGTCGATTCTAAAATCATCGGTTCCGCCTACGCCCTGATATTCTGGATCCAGAACATCGGCCTCTGGCTCTTCCCTATGCTTATAGGTAAGATTCTTGACAAGACCAATCCTCAGATTGTGGAAGGACTTGCCAACGGCACCCTCACCCCCGATCAGGCTGCGGTCAGCTACAATTATACGGCGCCGCTCGTGATGCTTGCATGCCTCGGAGTAGCAGCCCTTATTCTCGGACTTGTACTGAAAGCGCTTGATAAGAAGAAACATCTCGGCCTTGAACTTCCCAACATTGCGACTCCCGAAGTGGAGGAGAGCGAAGTGGAGGCTCAGGAGGGATAACCGTTTCGGAAAATACAGAATCCGGAAGATATGTATGAGACCCGGTCCCCGACAAGTGGGACCTGGTCTCATACCATTTTGCGATTGCCCGCGTTATATAAGTATGAATGAGTTGGCAAAAAAACTGACATCGGGATTCCTTGTCGCCGGCATGGCGTTTTGTCTTGCATCGGTGTCCGCTATGGCGGAAACTGTGTCTCAGAAACATGCGTCGAAAATAGCGGAAACATTCTTCAATACTGCCTACGGAATACATGTCGCGGCTCCCAAACTCGCATGGAACGGACGGCAGCTGACCACCGACCGTCTGTTCACTCCTTTCTATGTATACAATCATCCCAAAGGAGGATTTGTCATAATTTCCGCCGAGAACAAGGCCTTTCCTGTGCTCGGATACAGCCTTGACAACACATTCTCGCTCGATAAACTCAACGATGATGTGAGGGATCTGTTAACCAGATATGCCCGTCAGATAGAGATAATCCGCTATGACCCGCGCACTCCTGACCGTGCTGTCGAGGCTTGGCGGAATCTGCCGGATTACATAACATCCGTCCTGAAAACTCCGTATGATACTCCCGAATATCGCGAGCTTGACCCGGAGGAGAAAGAGGAGATAGAACGGCTTGACCGTAAAAACAGCTGGATAGTGATGCCCTCGGCTGTGGAATTCAATATTTACAATCATAAAGACTATCGCGATTACAATCTTGAGGACGCGCTTGCGGCAGAGCCCGAGGATGTGCCTTTCAGCTTCTATGAAAACTTCATCAGGGAGATCCGTAATGAGGAGAAGATGCGTCTGGCGGCTTTCGACGAGGTTCTGATGCCTGCGCATCCTGTACTCAGAGACCTTGGGGGTGCCCATTTTGTTGTGGACCTTCCGGAAGACGCCCGGATGCTCCGCGTATATGGAATCGACGGTAGCCGGAAGCTGGAGAAGTATTATAGCGATACCGCGAGCGTCAGCATTGATATCTCGTCGCTGCCTGTCGGTTATTATGTGGCCATGATTCTCACGGACAGCGGACATGTATACGGACTTAAATTATATAGGATTTGATTATGTTGGATATGTCTAAACTTATTGGATCAAAAATTGTGGCGTGGTTCGGACTGATTCTCGCTGTTGTAATGGTTGTACTGACCATGATGGTACAAAAACTTCCATGGTGGGAGTATTCCGTAGGCTTTTTTGCATTCATGATGTGCTTTATGCATTTGCTTTCCACGTATATGAATGACAAATTGCCTGCGGTAGGCTATAAACTCGACATGATCGCGCTTGTGTTCGGAGTCTTCCTTGTCATAACGTTTGTCATACTTCTGATAACCGATTCGGTCATATTCGATATCTGACACATTCCGGTCATAACAGCTCTCCGAGTCCTTCGCGGGTGATTTCGGGAGTGTTTTCTGTGCAGTCCACGATGGTCGAAACATCGGTCGATCCGTTGCCTCCTTCCACCATCATGTCGGCACGTCCTTCGTAGGATTCCGAGATAAGTTCAGGGTTTACAGCGTAATCCTCGTCGGCATATTCTATGGTGGTAGTCAGCAACGGGCGTCCGAATCGTTCTACCACGGCGAGTGTCAGCCGGTTGTCAGGTATTCTGATTCCTACTGTTTTGCGCCCTTTAAACGCCTTGGGCAGACTTGATGCGGACCTGAAGATAAAGGTGAACGGTCCGGGTGTGTTCTCCTTGAGCATACGGAAATGAGAATTCGATATCCGGCAGTATTCCGCGGCCATTGATATGTCCGAGCAGAGTATTGACAGATTGGTTTTGTCCGGATTGATTCCTTTCATGCGGCAGATGCGGTCAATGCTCTTGATGTTGAGGGCGTCGCATGTCACCGCGTATGCGGTGTCGGTGGGGAGAATCACCAGTTCTCCGGCATCGAGCCGGGCAGCTATTTCGTTGAGCTGGCGGTCGGAAATGTTACCGTTCCAGATTTTTATAGTTTTCATACAGTGCGTGATGTGGCTCCGGACCTGAAAGGCTGCGGGGCTGTGTCTCTGTGCGCAAAATTAATAAAAAGAACTGAAAAGATAAATTTTAGTCCAAAATTTATCTATACGGTCCTTTTTTAGTAATTTTGCATTACATTTTACAATTTGACGACATGACAATAGCAATAATAGCCGCGATGCAGAAGGAACTGGATTTGATTCTTGGACTGATGCGTCGCCAGGGTGATATAACCACGGAGGAGTTCGAGGGGGTAGAGATACATAGAGGCCGTATCGCTGATAAGGATGTGGTGGCAGCCAAATGTGGTATAGGTAAGGTAAATTCGGCTTTGCGCACCGACACCGTGATAAGATATTGCCATCCGGACCTGCTGGTTAACAGCGGGGTGGCTGGCGGAGCGGACGCGTCGATGCATATCGGAGATGTGCTGGTGGCAGACGGGGTGGCATACCATGATGTATGGTGCGGTCCCGGTACGGAGCCCGGAGCCGCCGACGGCTATCCGCGGGTGCTTGTTCCTGCGGAACGATATATTGCCAGTATGCGTTCACTTCATTCCGATGGCAGTGAAGGATATCGTTATGGCCTGATATGCAGCGGCGACCGCTTCATCAGTACCCCTGAGGAGGTAGAGCGGATAAAAAGTCTGTTCCCCGACGCTCTCGGATGCGACATGGAGTCGGCCTCAATTGCCCAGACTTGCATCCGCCGCAACGTTCCGTTCATGGTAGTGAGAGTGATGAGCGATATGCCGGGCGGGGGAGAGAATATTTCAGAGTACAATAACTTCTGGAACGATGCCCCGGTGGCCACATTCAAGGCCGTGGAGAGTCTGATTGAAAATATTTAGAGAACTCTGATACATGCGTCTCGCTCTGCATCGCCAACAGATGAAAAGCGCTATGCTTCCGATTGCAATGATCGGTGGTGCGGTGTTTTACAGATGGATGGGATATCTGTCGTTCCTGTCTCCGTATCTCATCTTTATGATGCTCTTCATCACATACTGCAAACTGGATCCGTGCGATTTCCGTCCCGGCAAGGGGCACCTCCTCCTTCTTGTCGTGCAGATGGCACTTGCCGGAGCTGTCTACCTGCTGATATCGCCCTTTGACCATACCGTGGCCGAAGGCGTGTTCATCTGTGTGTTTATGCCTACGGCAACGGCCGCGCCGGTGATTACATCTATGTTGGGAGGAAGCATATCGTTTGTAGCCACTTATTCGTTGCTTTGCAACTTAGTGGTGGCTTTGGCCGGTCCCTCTTTGCTCGCCGCTGTCGGCGACAATGCGGAGATTGGGTTTCTACAGTCGGTGCTGACAATACTTTCCAAGGTGGCCCCTCTGTTGCTGGGCCCCCTTCTCCTTTCTGTATGTGTGCGGTATGCCGCACCCGGCATCCGGCGTAAAATATGCTCCAGCCAGCAGTTGTCGTTTTATCTCTGGGCTGTTGCCTTGTTCATAGTGGTGGGAAACTGTGTGAGCTTCGTAATAAGCACATGGTCTGAAAGCCATGCCGCCGCGATGCTGCTGATGGTGGTCGGTTCGCTTGCCGCATGTATCATGCAGTTTGCCGTCGGCCGCAGGATAGGGAGGATGGTGGAAATCGACAGGCGCCGATACAGTCAGAGCCAGGAGGCAGATGCCGGACGGGACATGAAAGTATCCTGCGCGCAAAGTCTGATGCAGAAAAACACCGTGCTTGGAGTGTGGCTCGCCATGACATACATGAATCCCCTCGCATCTGTTGCCCCGGCTGCATATATAGCATGGCACAACATTGTGAATTCATGGCAATTGATACAAGTGGAAAAATCTCAAAAACAGCATAAGACAGCATAAACATAAAGTCGCATAAAGATGAATGACATGCATAAAAAGGAGGAAAAATTGAAAGCATTCGGAGAGATGCTTGATGTGCTTGACACGTTGCGGGAGAAATGTCCATGGGACCGCAAGCAGACCAATGAGTCATTGCGTCCCAACACGGTGGAGGAAGTCTACGAGCTTGTCGACGCACTCATTGCGGAAGATGACGCCAATATCTGCAAGGAACTTGGAGATGTGCTTCTTCATGTGGCTTTTTATGCCAAGATAGGTGAGGAGAAAGGAGTGTTCGATATAGTGGATGTCTGCGACAGACTTGTGGCGAAGTTGAAATTCAGGCATCCGCATATATATGGCGATGTAAAGGCCGATACTGCAGAGCAGGTTGTCGAGAATTGGGAAAAGCTCAAACTTAAGGAGAAAGACGGCAACAGGACTGTGCTTGGAGGAGTCCCTTCGGCGCTTCCCGCCATGATAAAGGCGTCCCGCATTCAGGAAAAAGCGCGTAATGTCGGTTTTGACTGGGAAAAGCGTGAGGAAGTATGGGATAAGGTACGGGAAGAACTCGGAGAACTTGAGCAGGAAATCGCGCATGGGAACGATGCTTCGGTCGAAGAGGAGTTCGGCGACCTTTTCTTCGCGGTGATAAATGCCGCAAGGCTTTACGGCGTGAATCCTGAAAACGCGCTCGAACATACCAACCGCAAATTTATCTCCCGCTTCAACCACATCGAGCGTCGCGCCCGTGAGCAGGGCCGGAACATTTCCGATCTCTCGCTTGTGGAGATGGATCGCCTGTGGGATGAGGCTAAAGCTAAGAACTCATCGGAATGATTCTTTGTATCACCGAGAAACCGAGTGTCGGAGCCGATATTGCAAGAATATTGGGTGCCAACGAGCGGAAGGGAGCATATTATGAGGGGAACGGCTACTGCGTTACGTGGACGTTCGGTCATCTCTGCACGCTTAAGGAACCCGCCGATTACTGCGACAGGTGGAAGTCATGGATGCTTTCCGTATTGCCGATGATTCCACCCAAATTCGGCATCAAGATCATCGACCAGGCGAGCATAAAGCGTCAGATGGAGACTATCGCGATGCTTATCGGACGTTGCGACGAGGTAATAAACTGTGGTGACGCCGGCCAGGAGGGAGAGGTGATACAGCGCTGGGTGATGCAGAAAGCAGGATGCGACAAGCCTGTGAAGCGTCTGTGGGTCAGTTCTCTTACAGACGAGGCTGTCCGTGAAGGTTTTGCGCATCTCCGCGAGAGCAGCGAACTCGATCCACTTTATACCGCCGGGCTCTGCCGTGCCATCGGTGACTGGATTCTCGGCATAAACGCCACAAGGCTTTATACTCTCAAATATGGCGCCAGCAGACAGGTGCTATCCATCGGCAGGGTGCAGACTCCGACGCTCGCTCTTGTTGTGAACCGTCAGCATGAGATAGAACATTTCGTGCCCAAAGACACCTGGGAACTGAAGACCCTCTATCGCGATGTGCTCTTCACATCGTTGCTGAAACCATTTGAAACGGAGGAATCCGGACAGAGTATTCTCAGGGAAGTGGCTGAATATCCGCTTGAGATAACAGATGTCACCAGGAAGACAGGCCGTGAGGCGCCTCCGCGCCTTTTCGATCTGACATCCCTCCAGGTGGAATGTAACAGGAAATACGGGATGAGCGCGGACCAGACGCTTAAGACCATCCAGACACTCTACGAGAAGAAGCTCACCACGTATCCGCGTGTCGACACCACATATCTGACCGATGACATGTACCCGAAATGCAAGGGTATCCTCGACAGTCTGCGACCGTATGCTTCTCTTATGGAACCCATCAGGGGGGAGAGGCTCAGAAAAAGCAAGAAGGTCTTCGATAATTCAAAGGTGACGGACCACCATGCCATCATCCCTACCGGTCAGCCAGTCCCCACCGGACTTTCCATAGATGAGAAGCATGTGTTCCATACGATTGCGCTGCGTTTTATCTCGGTGTTCTTTCCTGACTGTCTCTTTGAACAGACTCAGGTTAAAGCTCATGCCGGCAAGACGCAGTTCAAGGCTTCAGGAAAGGTTATAACCGATCCGGGATGGAAAAGGGTCTATGATTCGGGAAAGAAACAGCCTGCACCTGCGGAAGAAACCCCTGATAAAAAAGACGGGGATGACGACAGTGTGCTCCCCGCCTTTGAGAAAGGTGAGTCCGGTACGCATTCTCCCTGTCTGGCCAAGAAGACATCGCAGCCCCCAAAGTACTACACCGAGGGTACGCTGCTCAAGGCAATGGAGACGGCGGGTTCTACAGTTGATGATGAAGAACTGCGCGAATCTTTGAAAGCCAACGGTATAGGTCGACCGTCCACGCGCGCTGCTATCATAGAGATTCTCTACAAGCGGGGATATATCAGGAAAGAACGCAAATCCTTGCGTGCCACCCAGGCCGGCATCGACCTGATAGGTATGGTCAAGGAGGAATTGCTCAAAAGCGCGAAACTCACCGGAATCTGGGAGGGTCGTCTGCGCGACATAGAGCGCGGCTCATACAGTGCGGCTGAATTTATCGCCCGTCAGAAGGAAATGATCAACGACATTGTCCATTCGGTCATGAGCGATACTTCTGCCAGAACGATAGGGTGTGGCAGTGACAGCTCAATAAACACTATAAAACGGAAATCCGTTATAGAAGAGAAACCCTCGAAAAAGTGAATGCTGAATGAGTGAAAAAGTGCAATATATAATAGTGGCGGCGATTCTGGTCGGAGCAATAGTCTGGATTATAGTAGGAATTGTGAGAAGGAAGAAAAAGAAAGTGTCATCGCCATGTTGCGGATGCTCCATTGCCGATACATGTTCACGGGCTTCGGATAAAGACCATCGTGAAGGCTACGATGAATGCCGAGGAAAATAATCCGGGCTGATTGAATTTTACATGGTTATTTGGGAGAATATGTCTGATTTCTCCAAAGATTTTTATTATATTTGCATTTTGAATGTTTCCGCTGACTTGATATTAGAATCAAATCGGCGGTAAACGGTTGTGATAATGAAGAATATATTTAAATCAGAAAGTGTCAGCAAGTTCCAGAAGATGCTGGAAGAGAGCGACAAGATTGTTCTTACCGCCCACATGAGGCCGGACGGGGACGCGCTTGGCAGCACGCTCGGTCTGTGGCATCTGCTGAAGTCGTTGGGGAAGACCCCTTCCGTAGTGATTCCCGACCGTCCTCCGAGGTCGTTGATGTTCATGCCGGGAGTAAAGGAAATAGCGGTATTCACGCGCCATGACCCTTACTGCTCGCGGCTTGTGGGAGAGGCGGACATGATAATAATGTGCGACTTCAATACTGCCACCCGCCAAGGTGATCTTGCTCCGCTCATACAGGGGGCACAGTGTCGCAAGGTGTTGATAGACCATCACCGTAATCCGGACATTGACTGTGAACTTGTTTTCTCTTATCCTGAGATGTCGTCAACGTGTGAACTCGTGTTCCGGCTGATAGCCGCCTGCGGATTGTACTCCGAAATGGACACCGCCTCGGCTACGTGTCTTCTTACGGGACTGATCACCGATACGCAGAATTTCACTGTCAACTGCAATAATCCTGAGGTCTACGAAATGATGATGAGACTGCTCGAGAAGGGAGTGGATAAAAAGAGGATTATTGACGAGGCTGTGAAATCCAGCTCGTACGATGCTCTGCGGCTTAACAGTTTCGCAATTCTCGAGCGTCTCGAGATATTCGAGCGTCACCGGTGCGCGCTGATCACGCTGTCGGGCGCTGACCTCGAGAGGTTCAATTACCAGAAGGGAGACACGGAAGGGCTGGTGAATCAGCCGCTAAATATCAGGGGCGTGGTCTATTCGGTGTTCCTGCGCGAGGATTCCGACTGCATTAAAGTCTCTTCGAGAAGCAAACATGATTTTCCGGTGTGTGATGTATGCCGCGATCTGTACGGTGGCGGAGGTCACATTATGGCGGCCGGTGGCGAATTTCATGGCACTCTCGATGAATGCCGTAAGATTCTTGTAGAGGCGATGGGCAATTATGACAAATATCTCCCGGCAAAACTTGAAAAACTTGAATTGAAATGAAAATCAAGATGAAATATATTACCCGGTTATCCATGGCATTGGCCGGCATCATGACGCTCTTTTCTCTGACGGGCTGTGAAGATACCAAGAGTTATTCCGAACTGCTGAAAGAGGAGACGGAAGCTGTCAACTGGTACCTTGCTTCCAACAAGATAGTGACATCTGTTCCCGAAGACAGTATATTTATCGAGGGAGCCGATGCCCCGTTTTACAGAATGAACGGCGACGGTACCGTATATATGCGTGTGATAAATCCCGGAGATAAAAACAAGCGTCCTAAAAAGGGAGATACCGTGTTCTTCAGGTTTATGCGCAAGAACATAAAATATCTTTACGAAGGAATGACTGTTGAGGGAGAAGGTAATGCCGATAATATGAATTCGGCGCTCAACGGCACCAGTCTTGTCTACGGAAACACGGTCCTTACATCCACCACACAGTACGGCGAAGGTCTGCAGGTGCCTCTCGGGTACCTCGGTTACGACTGCGAGGTAGACCTGATAGTTAAATCCACTATGGGATTTACATCTGATGTAAGCAACTGCATTCCATATATATATAACGTTCGATACTTTAAGGCTGAATATTGAGGATGCCCGCGCGGATGCGGAGCGTAAAGAAAAAGAATACCAATGGCATTAATTAAATCGATATCGGGAATCAGGGGAACAATAGGGGGACCGGTCGGCGACGGCCTGAGTGGAGTGGATGTGGTAAAGTTCACTGCCGCATACGCTTCGTTCATCCGCAAAACTTATTGCGGAGAGAGCAATACGATAGTGGTGGGCCGCGACGGACGTATTTCCGGCCGGATGGTCGAGCATCTTGTGGTCGGAACGCTGATGTCAATGGGCTTCGACGTGATCAACATAGGCATGGCGTCTACCCCCACTACTGAATTGGCCGTGACCGGAGAGAATGCCTGCGGCGGAATCATCATAACGGCAAGTCACAATCCTGTGCAGTGGAACGCGCTCAAGCTCCTCAACAAAGATGGGGAATTTCTGTCCGACAAGGAAGGAAAGGAAGTGATCAGGATAGCGGAGGCGGAGGAATACATTTTCTCCGGCGTGATGGAGCTCGGCAAGGAATACTACAACGGCACCTGGGCTTTACGCCATATCGATATGGTGAAGAATCTTCCTCTTGTCGATGTCGAAGCCATAGCGAAGGCAGACTTCTCTGTTGTGGTCGACGGCATCAATTCCATCGGAGGGGCAATCATCCCTCAGTTGCTTCGCTCGCTCGGAGTAAAGAACGTGATAGAGCTCAATTGTGAGCCTACAGGCAAATTCGCGCATACACCGGAGCCTGTCCCCGAGAATCTTTACGGCATAGCGGGAGTGATGCGTGAGGCAGGTGCGGATGTGGGCTTCGTGGTGGATCCGGATGTGGATCGCCTTGCGATTGTCATGGAAAACGGAGAGATGTTCATCGAGGAAAACACTCTTATAGCGATTGCCGACTATGTGCTCGGGCGTACTCCCGGAAACACAGTCTCCAATCTGAGCAGTTCGCGTGGTCTTCGTGATGTCACTGAAAAACATAACAGCACCTATCATGCGGCAGCCGTCGGAGAGGTCAATGTCGTGACCAGAATGAAAGAGGTGAATGCCGTGATAGGTGGAGAAGGAAACGGCGGAGTGATTTATCCCGCGCTCCATTACGGACGCGACGCTCTTGTTGGAGTGGCGCTGTTCCTGACATTGATGGCCCGCTCCGGAAAAAGCGTCAGCGGGATCAAGGCTTCTCTCCCGGCGTATGCTATAGCCAAGAACAAGATACAGCTCACTCCCGACATCGACGTCGATGCGATTCTCGAGGCTGTCAAGGAGAAATATTCCGGCGAGAAGATAACCGATATAGACGGAGTTAAAATAGATTTCCCGACGAGTTGGGTCCACCTGCGTAAGTCGAATACCGAACCTATAATCCGGATATACAGCGAGGCTCCTACAATGAAGGAGGCTGAAGAACTTGCCGAATCCATCAAATCGGTGATAAACGAAATAAAGACATGCTGAAAAAGTTTTTCATGAATGCGCTCTCATCCTTTGTGGGAGCATGGGTTGCGATTCTGTTGCTCGGGGCGGTGGTGACCATAGTGGTTCTCGGGATAGCGGGATCGATGGTCACCGGCAGCGAGACTGTGTCCGTGAAGTCCAGAAGTGTTCTCGAACTTAAACTCGAAGGAGCTATCATGGAGCGCGAGACAGCCGATGCGCCGAACCCGATGCAGCTGATGCAGGGAGACTTCGAGCAGCCGCAGTCTCTCGATGCGATAGTAGAGGCGTTGAAAATCGCGGCAGAAAATAAGAATATAGCGGCCCTTTATCTTAACTGTGGAGCCGTATCGGCTTCTCCGGCAACCCTCAATGCCATCCGGGAGGCTTTGCTGGAATTTAAGAAAAGCGGGAAGAAAATCTATGCATACGGCGACGCGCTTTTCACCGGGTCTTATTTTGTAGCTTCTGAGGCCGACCGGATTTATCTCAATCCGGCAGGCGAGTTGTCGATGCGTGGTCTTGGTTCGACATCATTGTATTTTAAAAATCTGCTTGATAAACTCGGGGTGACTTTCCAGGTGGTGAAAGTGGGCTCTTTCAAGTCGGCCGTCGAACCCTACATAATGGACGAGATGAGTCAGCCGGCACGCGCGCAACTCGACACCATGTTCAATAACATGTGGGGATTTATCCGCGAAAAGATTTCAGAATCGCGTAAGGGGGTGACCCCCGCACTTATCGACTCGCTTGTAAGTCTCCGCAACATCACCTTCGCTCCGGCTTCGCTCGCGGTGGAATCCGGTCTGGTCGATTCTCTGCTTTACGGAAGGGAAATCAACGATCGGCTCGCACAGCTTGTGGGAGTGGAGAAAGAGAAACTCAATAAGGTCTCGCCTTCCATATTGCTCGGGCAGACGCCGTGGGCCTCCTCATATACGAGCAAGAATCAGGTGGCGGTGCTGTACGCCTGCGGGGATATAGCTGACGGCAATGACAAGCAGATTAATTTCGAAAAGCTTGTTCCTGTAATAGTCAGACTTGCCGAAAATGAGAATGTGAAGGGGATGGTGCTTAGGGTGAATTCTCCCGGCGGAAGCGTATTCGGAAGCGACCAGATCGGTGAGGCTCTCGATTATTTCATGAAGAAAGGAAAACCGTTGGCCGTGTCGATGGGTGACTATGCGGCGTCCGGCGGTTATTGGATATCCTGCTGTGCCGACAAGATTTTTGCCGACCCCATGACCGTGACGGGTTCTATCGGAATATACGGTCTCATACCTGAGTTTGCAGGAACCCTGTCGAAGATCGGAGTCAGCCCCCAGACAGTTTCCACCAATCCGTCGGCCGATTTCCCCTCGGGAATGAAACCTATGGATGAGCGCCAGCTGGGAGTGATGCAGCAGTATGTGGACCGTGGCTACGACAAGTTTGTATCCCGTGTGGCCAAAGGGAGAAAAATGAGCAAGGAACGCGTCAAGGCAATTGCTGAAGGTCGCGTATGGGACGGTATTATGGCGCGACGCATCGGACTGGTCGACTCGCTTGGCGGTCTGGACAAGGCTGTGGACTGGACTGCCGGTAAGGCCGGAATCTCTGACAGGTATGAGGTGGCGGCATATCCTCAGGTCGAACCTAATTTCTGGACCATTGTCGCGAAGCAGGGTGGCTTCGGAACTTCCCTGATATCCTCGGGATTGAAGGATAATTTTGAAGTTCTTGCCGAAGCGTACGTGCGCAGGATTCTTGCAAGGGAGCGTCTTCAGGCAAGGATGCCTGAAATTTCTGTAACATTTGACTGAAAAGGATTTTCCGGAATTCCGGAGAAGTCCCTGATCGTCACAAGGATATTTTTATATTATGAATATAGAAACCGGTCGGAAGATATTGCCATACATACTGAAGCCTGCTTCATGGATGTATGGATGCGTGGCGGGTGTCCGCAATTGGATGTTCGACCGGCGTATCCTGCCTCAGGAAGAATTCGATGTTCCTGTAGTGGGAGTCGGGAATATTACTGTCGGAGGTACCGGGAAGACTCCGCATGTGGAGTATATTCTTGACAATCTTGCAATGGATCTGAAAATCGCGGTTCTCAGCCGTGGTTACCGGCGCAAGACCCGGGGATTTGTCCTCGCCAACGGAAACAGCACGCCCGACAGTGTCGGCGACGAACCGATGCAGATCTACCGTAAATACGGGATGCGTGTCAAGGTGGCCGTTTGCGAACAGCGTAGGAAAGGAATAGAGGAATTGCGCAGACTGTTCCCCGACCTTCAGATGATCGTGCTTGATGATTCTTTCCAGCACCGCTACGTCAAGCCCAAGGTCTCGGTGCTTCTGATGGATTTTTCAAGACCGGTCTACGAGGACAGCCTCTTGCCGCTCGGACGGCTTCGGGAGAATCCGCGCCAGATCGACCGCGCCGAGATGGTCGTGGTGACGAAATGTCCTTCGGATCTTTCTCCCCTCCAGTTCAGACTGATGTCGAAGAAACTTGACCTGATGCCGTATCAGAGTCTGTTTTTCTCAACTTTCAATTACGGATTGCCTGAGCCTGTGTTTCCGGATGACAACCCTTATCACGTCTCGCTTTCATCTCTTACCGAGCGTGATACGGTGTTGCTTGTGACCGGGATAGCGAATCCGCGCGGATTTGTGCGACATTTCAACCGATATCCGTTCCGGGTTGTAGTCAGTCATTTTCCCGACCATCATGACTTCGAGAGGGAGGATCTCTCTCAGATGCTCGACCGGTTCCAGAAGATGACAGGAGAGAGGAAGCTTATTCTTACCACCGAAAAGGATGCTGTAAGGCTCGCATATAACCCATATTTCCCCAGCGGCCTGAAGCCGTTCTGCTTCTACGTGCCCGTTTCTGTCAGAATGATGCAGGGGCTCGGAGATGACGACTTCATAGAGAAGTTGAAGAAGAACGCAGGGGTCTGACTTGAATCCGCTCCTGCCGCGCACCGCACGCAGCGTTCTTTACAGTAGACTTTCAAAATCGGAACTCCCGGACTGTAAGGAACATTGAAGACATTTTTTTGTTATAACAGTGTATATAACCTTATTTTATCAGCAATGAGTAAAACATATATCGAGCAGGTGAAGGAAACTGCCGCATTTATAAAGGAGAAAGTAGGGGAGATGCCCCACATCGCCATAATTCTCGGAACAGGTCTCGGCGACCTCGTGAATCACATTGACATCAAGAAAGAACTTGACTATCACAATATACCTGATTTTCCGGTGTCAACGGTAGAGGGGCACAGCGGGAAACTCATTTTCGGTAATCTCGGCGGAAAATACGTGATGGCCATGCAGGGACGTTTCCACTATTACGAGGGATATGACATGAAGCAGGTCACATTCCCCGTGCGGGTTATGAAAGAACTGGGTATAAGCACTCTCTTTGTAAGCAATGCCGCGGGAGGAATGAACAAGGAGTTCCGCGTGGGAGACGTGATGATCATCACGGATCACATAAATCTGTTCCCGGAGAACCCGCTGAGGGGAAAGAATTACGAAGAGTGGGGACCACGTTTTCCGGCCATGACCGAGGCGTATGCCAAGGGTCTGGTCGGCATGGCCGACGACATAGCACGCGAAGACGGTATCCGGCTTATGCACGGTGTGTATGTCGGCACACCAGGTCCGACTTTCGAGACGCCGGCCGAATATGAGTATTTCCGGGTTATCGGCGGCGATGCGGTAGGAATGTCGACGGTTCCGGAGGTGATTGTAGCCAACCATGCCGGAATCCGCGTGTTTGGAGTTTCGGTCATCACCGACCTTGGAGGAAAGGATATAACTGAGGTTCCCACACATGAGGAAGTGCAGAAAGCGGCTGTCAAGGCGCAGCCCGTGATGACCCGCATCATCAAGCGAATGCTTGAACGCATATAATGCCGGGATGAAAATATAGATATGATAGATACGTTCAGGCGTGGCTGGTTACACGAATGAACGTATCTGTATTTAAACGTATGAGTATTTAGTTGTATCCGTATTGTACCTTCTTGTATAAGTCAATATATGAGTGAAAACATGACAGAAATTTCCCGGTTGGGGGAATTCGGACTGATAGAGCGGCTGACAAAGGATTTTCCTCTCCGCAACGTAAGTTCACGGCTTGGAGCAGGCGATGACGCCGCGATATTGAATTTCGGAGGAGAGGATGTGCTTGTCACGACAGATCTGCTTCTCGAGGGAGTGCATTTCGACCTGCGCTATGTGCCTCTGAAACATCTCGGCTATAAGGCCGCGATTGTGAATTTCAGCGATGTATATGCCATGAACGGGACTCCGAGGCAGATAACGGTCAGTCTCGGAATTTCGAGCCGTTTCACCGTGGAGCATATCGAGGAACTGTATGCCGGAATAAGGCTCGCGTGCGAGGTATACGGAGTGGACCTTGTCGGGGGAGATACCTCAGCTTCGGTCACCGGACTTGTAATAAGCGTCACTTGCATCGGCGAGGCAAAAGCCGATGAGGTGGTGCGTCGTTCCGGAGCGAAGCCTACCGATCTGATCTGTGTCAGCGGTGACCTCGGGGCCGCCTACATGGGGTTGCAGCTTCTCGAAAGAGAGAACAAGGTGGCTGCCGGGAGCGGCCGCGATTTCCAACCCGATTTCGCAGGCAAGGAATATATTCTCGAACGCCAGCTGAAGCCTGAGGCGAGAAAGGACATAGTGGCAATCCTTAGGGAAAAAGGAATACTGCCGACAGCGATGATGGATGTCAGCGATGGACTGTCATCCGAATTGCTGCATATATGCAAGGCATCGAATGTCGGCTGTCGTGTATACGAAGACAGAATCCCCATCGATTATCAGACAGCTGTCATGGCTGAGGAATTCAATATGAATCTTGTGACTGCGGCTATGAACGGTGGCGAGGACTACGAACTTCTCTTCACAGTGCCTCTCACCGACAAGGAGAAGATCGAGACCATCAACGGAGTAAGGATGATCGGATACGTCACCAAACCGGAACTTGGCGCGGCTATGGTCACGCGCGACGGCAGTGAAATTCCGGTCAAGGCCCAGGGATGGAATGCGTTTGTTTGACAATTTGAAACGCATTTAAATATTATTTAACAGAGCGTATTCCGTTTTTAAGCCAAATAATAGTATTTTTGCACTGAAAAACCGATAATATTTACACCGAAAAAACCGATAATATTCAGTACAGACGGTTTCAGGTTTGTAGAATTTTATATAAATAAGTTATGACAGAAACTGTTAATATCAGGGAGTTGAATGATCTGATTGCTTCCAAGAGCAATTTTGTAAGTATGATCCGCACCGGTATGGACCGGCGCATAGTCGGTCAGAAGCATCTTGTCGATTCTCTTCTGATCGCGCTCCTGTGTAATGGACATATCCTTCTGGAGGGTGTTCCGGGTCTGGCCAAGACGCTGGCCATTAAGACACTTGCCAGTCTGGTGGATGCCAAGTACAACAGAATCCAGTTTACTCCGGACCTGCTTCCGGCCGATGTCATAGGAACATTGATCTACAGTGTGAAAAAAGAGACTTTCGAGGTCCGCAAAGGTCCTGTCTTCGCCAATTTCGTGCTTGCCGACGAGATAAACCGTGCCCCTGCAAAGGTGCAGAGCGCACTCCTCGAGGCAATGCAGGAACGCCAGGTAACAATCGGTGACAATACGTATGCGTTGCCTGAACCGTTCCTTGTAATGGCTACCCAGAACCCTATAGAGCAGGAAGGGACATATCCTCTTCCGGAGGCGCAGGTGGACCGGTTCCTTCTGAAGGTTGTCATCGGCTATCCCGACAAGGAAGAGGAGAAAGCCATAATCCGTCAGAACATCCGTGCCGAGCAGGTTCCGGTGAATCCGGTGGTGGATCCCCGTGAGATACTTGAGGTACAGAAGATAGTCCAGAAAATCTATATTGATGAGAAAATCGAGAATTATATAGTCGATATCGTCTTCGCTACCCGTCAGCCGGCAAAGTATGGACTCAATGACCTGCAGGGCCTGATTTCGTTCGGAGCCTCTCCGCGTGCGTCGATCAGTCTCGCTCTTGCCGCCCGTGCATACGCTTTCCTTCAAGGGCGCGGCTACGTGATTCCGGAAGATGTCCGTGCCGTATGTCACGATGTGATCCGTCACCGCATCGGTCTCACTTACGAAGCTGAGGCAAACAATATCTCCGCCGACGAGGTGGTGACAGACATTCTCGACAAGGTAGCCGTGCCTTAAAAATAATAGGTCTTGGCAATGGATGCTAACGAACTGTTGAAGAAAGTCCGCAAGATCGAGATAAAGACCCGGGGGCTAAGTCATAACATATTCGCCGGAGAATATCACAGCGCTTTCAAGGGTCGCGGAGTTATATTCTCGGAAGTGCGTGAATATGAGCCCGGCGACGATATCCGTGATATTGACTGGAATGTCACCTCCCGCCACAACAAGCCTTATGTGAAAGTCTACGAGGAGGAGCGCGAAATGACAGTGATGCTGCTGGTGGATGTCAGCGGCAGTCGCGATTTCGGCGCTTGTGGCGACACAAAGAAGGAGAAGATGGCGGAAGTGGCCGCCACCCTTGCTTTCTCATCGATACAGAACAATGACAAGGTCGGCGTGATTTTCTTCTCCGACAAAATCGAGAAGTTTATTCCTCCCAAAAAAGGCAGGAAGCATATACTTCTTATAATAAGGGAAATCATAGATTTCAAACCTGAAAGCCGGGGAACCGACATTGATGTGCCTCTGCAGTTTCTCACCAATGTGGTGAAAAAGCGCAGTACGGCATTCCTTATAAGTGATTTTATCGACAGCCATGATTATTTCAAAAGTATGTCGATAGCCAACCGCAAGCATGATCTTGCCGGAATACAGATTTACGACCGCCGGGACGCAGAGATGCCAGATGTCGGTCTGGTCCGGTTGCGTGACATGGAGACCGGAGCTGATATCTGGGTTGATACATCGTCGGCTAAAGTACGGAAGAAATATGCAAAGGATTGGTATGAGCGTCAGCAGAAACTTGCATCTGTGGTCAACAGATGCGGAGTGGATATGGCGTCGATTACTACCGACGAGGATTTTGTCAAGGCATTGCTTGGTCTTTTCAGACGGCGTGCTATTGCAAGATAGCAATTGTAACCGTGCTATTGCAAGACAGCAAATAGATTATGAATGTAAAGAAACTAAGATACCGCATTTGCATACTTGTTGCAGCCATTCTGGCCGTGGCATGTCTGCCTGTCTCCGCCGCAGTCTCTGTCAAGGCGCAACTTGATTCCGCGAGTCTGTTGATGGGTCGGATCACGTTGCTCAAACTTACCGTGGACCAGCCTAAAGGAACCAAGGGAAGATTCCCGCTTTTCTCGGAATTGCGCGAGAACGGAATCATTCCGGTCTGTGGCGACAGTGTGGAGTATCGGATGCCGGTGAAGTATGATACTGTAGAGAATGGCGGAATAGAGACCGTATCGATGCAGATTCCCGTGCAGTCGTTCGATTCCGGATTCTACCGGCTGCCTGAGTTCGTATACGTGACTGGAAGAGATTCAATTCGTTCCAATGCGCTGGCTCTTAAAGTGGTGCCTGTGCCCGTCAAGGCGGATACGCCCATTAATGATTATGCCAATGTGGCCGATCCGGCCGATGCGTCGATATTCGACCGTGTTCCCGACTGGATAGTGAAATGGTGGTGGCTTGTTCTGATAGCGGTTGCCGCCATGGCCGTGACTGTATGGTTGTTCATGAAATACAGGAAGGAAGGGACTCTTATGCCCCGCAAGCCGGAACCATCCCCTTACGAGACTGCGATTACCGCTCTCTCCGCCCTGAAGGAAAAGAAGCTTTGGGAGCAGGGCATGGAGAAGGAGTATTTCACAGAACTTACCGATATACTGCGCATATATCTTTACCGCAGATTCGGTATAAATGCGATGGAGATGACTTCGCGTCAGATTCTTGCCGGTCTCTCTAAAAACGAGGAATTGAAGGACAAGAGGCACTATTTCCGTCAGATTCTTGATATGGCGGACTTTGTCAAGTTTGCTAAGGTGCGCCCCCTTCCCGCTGACAATATCGCTTCCTACGACAATGCCGTGAAGTTTGTAGAGGAGACAAAACCAGTTCCTCAACCGGAGGAGACGCCGTCTCCGGCCGCTCTGGTCCGGGCCAAAGGAAAAAAAATGAATAAAATGCGGGAAGGAGGAGTGCGATGATGTTCAGATATCCCTGGCTGTTGCTGTTGTTGCTGATTATCATCCCTCTCGTGGCATGGTATGTGAGGAAATGGCGTAATTCCAATCCCTCGCTGGGATTATCGACTACCGCAGCTTTTGGAAAATATGCCGCTTCCGGCAAGGTGATGCTCATGCATCTGACTTTCGTACTGCAGGTTGTCGCGATTGCGGGCATAATCGTGGCGCTTGCCAGGCCGCAGACCCACGACTCGCTTAGAAGTTCCACTGTGCAGGGTACGGATATTGTTCTTGCCATGGATATTTCATCAAGTATGCTCGCCACTGATCTTAGGCCTACGAGATTCGAGGCCGCCAAGGAGGTGGCGCAGAAATTTGTGAACCAGAGGACCGATGACAACATAGGACTTGTGGTGTTCTCCGGCGAGAGCCTGTCGCTGATGCCGCTCACAAACGACCGCGCGGCTGTTGTAAATGCCATTGCCAATGTCAAGACCGGTATGCTCAATGACGGAACTGCCATCGGCGACGGTCTGTCGAGCGCGATCAACAGACTTGTTTCCGGCAATGCGAAGTCAAAGAGCATAATCCTGCTCACCGACGGGACAAACAATGCCGGAGATGTGGCTCCGGCCACCGCGGCGAGAATTGCCGCGCAGAAGGGAATCAGAATCTACACTATCGGCGTGGGTACCAACGGCTCCATCACAATCTCCGATCCGTACGGTTTTTCCTCCACGACGATGGAAACAAAGATTGATGAGCAGGCACTCAAAAATATAGCGTCCATTACCAAAGGAAAATATTTCCGGGCTACTGATTCGAGAACACTGCGGAATGTGTTTGAAGAAATCGACACCCTTGAGAAGACCAAGCTTAATGTGAACAGTTACACTCAGACCGAGGAGAACTTCATGCCTTGGATTCTCGCGGCACTGATAGCGTTCGCGCTCCAGCTTGCCTTGAGATACACCGTGCTCAGAAGGATTCCATAAGTCGGAATATTTCTCTGCGTGGCGGGTAGCGTGGCAGGGATTTTTTAATTTTTGCTGTTATTCGATAGATTATTATGTTCAGTTTCGCATATCCGAAGTTATTGCTGCTTCTGTTGCTTGTGCCGCTTTTCGTGGCACTCTATGCATGGGCGCGTTATGCCCGTGCGAAAAAGTTGCGCAAGTTTGGAAAGAAAGAGGTGATCGCCTCGCTGATGCCGGAGGTGTCGCCATATAAACCTCCGGTGAAAATCTCACTCGAGATGCTGGCGCTTGTCTGTCTTGTTCTTGCCCTGGCGAGGCCGTGGGGCGGAATAAAGGATGAGAAGACTCATAAAGAGGGAATAGAAGTCATCATAGCCGTCGATGCCTCTAATTCCATGCTGGCTTCGGCCACCGGAGACCCTGACGGTCCTGACCGGATGCGTACGTCCAAACTTATGCTCGAGAAGCTGATAAACCGGCTGGATAATGACCGGGTTGGTCTTATAGTCTATGCGGCCGACGCATATACGCTTATCCCTGTCACAAACGATTACGTGTCTGCGAAAATGTTTCTGAATTCCATCGATCCGTCGCAGATATCTGAACAGGGAACCAATATCACCCCGGTCATTGAGATGGCTTCCAATTCGTTCAGCGACAATAAGAATGTCGGGAAGGCTCTTGTTCTTATCACCGATGCCGAGGAACTTGAGGATAAGGATGCCGTGATGAAGGCGGCAGCTACCGCTGCGAGAAACGGAATACAGATTGACGTGGTAGGAGTCGGGTCCACTGTTCCATCGACAATCCCTGAAGGAAGCGGCGTCATGATGGATTACGAGACCGGACAACCTGTCAGAACCGCCCTGAACGAGGACCTGGCTGCTGCCATATCCAGAGAAGGAAAGGGAATATATGTGAATGCATCCAACCGCGATGCGCTCAGCGAGCTCGAGGGTCAGCTCGATACTCTGAAGAAAGCGACTCTCGAATCGAGTTTGTCTGCACGGCACCATGAGCTTTTCAATGGCTTCGCATGGATAGCCCTGGCATGTATTGTTCTCAATATCCTGCTGCTCGACCGCAAGATCGGCTGGCTTGATAAAATCACGTTCTTCAAAAAGGAGGAAAAGAAATGAGAAGAAGTATATTGATTATAGTTTCGGCGTTTCTAATGTTGGCACATACGGCCGATGCCATGGCCAGGAGTGAGTCGACTCGCCAGGAGCGCAGGCTGATAATGAAAGGAAACAAACAATATGTCGACCGTAAGTTTGTCGAGGCCGCGAGCTCATACACCGAGGCTCTGTCGGAGAATCCCGCCTCGGCAGAGGCCCGTTACAACCTTGCTCTCTCTCAGCTTCGTCAGGTCACAAATCCGGCCGACACCACTCCCAGGGCGAAGAATCTTATCGGCAATGCGGTGAAAAATTTCGAAGATGTAGCGGCCAGGGCGAAAGATAAGCCCGGAATAGCATCGAAAGCCAATTATAATCTTGGAAATCTCGAATTCAACAGAAAGGATTATGCCAAAGCCATCAGTTATTACAAACAGGCTTTGCGTATCAATCCCGATGATGATGCCGCGCGTAAAAATCTGAGGATCGCCCAGAAGCAATTGCAGAATCAGGATAAGAATAAAAACGACAGGCAGAATCAGGACAAGCAGAATCAGGACAAGCAGGATCAAGAGGACAAGCAGGATCAACAGAACCAGCAGGACCGGCAGAATAATGACCGGCAGCAACCCAAGGATAAGGAAATAAGCCAGCAGACAGCCAGCCGTATCCTGCAGGCCGTGGACAATAAGGAGGCTCAGACCCGGGCAAAGGTCAACCGCGCCACCAAGGGTGACAAATCCGCCGGGAGCGGTCGTTCCCGTAAAAGATGGTGATATGACAGTGCGAAGGATATCGAGCCTCTGCGCTCTGTTTCTGTTGGTGGCGGCAAACTGTGCGGCCGGAGAGGAGTATCGGCAAAGCGCGGCACCGGAGATGTTTCTGAAAGTCGAGACCACTTCCGACAAGTTCTATGCGGGTGAGGCTATCGTGTTCGATGTGATGCTGTACACCTCGGATCCCAATGTGGTCGATGTGGTGTCGGTTTCGCCGTTGAAACTCCGGCGGGGAGATTTCTCCGTCCTGAATCGTGTTCCGGTGTCGAGACCATACGAGAAAGTCATGATCAGTGACCGGCATTTTTTCAAGATTCCTGTAGACTGCTTTGTCGGTTCAGTGACCGATAAGGGGAAGTGTATTATCGAAGGTCCTGTGTATTCGGTTGCGGTGAGTCGTCCGGTGATATACGATGATCCGTTTTGGGGAAGGATGCGCTCGAGCGAGACCCGCAAGTATGATGTAAAGGCTGCTGACCACAGGTTTTCGGTCACCGCACTCCCCGATGCCGGGTCATTCACTTCGTTCTCCGGCGCTGTGGGAGATTTTGAGGTGCGGACTGTGGTTCCCCGTGGAGATATTGTTGTAGGTGAGGATGCGGTGGCATACGTCATTGTGGAAGGGGAGGGTTTTCTCGGTGAGGATATAATGCCGGAGTACAGGGCGGCGTTCGGGACCGGGATAAGACTCAAATCTGTATCTCCTTCCCGCAAATCGTATATGGCCGAAGGCAAGATGATGTCGCGGATCACGATAGAATGCACTTTTATTCCGGAGACAAGGGATCACTGCGAGATCGGCCCTGTGTTTTTTGAATTTTTCAACCCGGAATCGAGATCCTACGTATCGGCGAAATCCGGTACGGTGCCGATAGATGTAAAGTCCTCCGTAATAAGAAGGGAGGCGATAGATATTTAGGTTCCATCCCCTGAAAATGTTGAATTTTTGGGGAAGGAGTCTTAACCAAAGACAGACTGACCTGATAGAAGTTACTTAAATGAAAAAAATAGGTATACTTGCATTGATGATGCTTCTCCTTGCCGGAACTGGTTGGGGTGCATCGGTAAGGCTTTCCCAAAGTCCGGGGCGCGGAAAGCGCACGGTGGAAGTGGGTGACATGTTCTATATTTATATGGATGTGCTGGACATCGATGCGCGTCCGGAGGTTCCGAAAAACGTGCCTGGCGCCAAGGTGATGTACTTCGAGCGTACAGGGCAAAATTCATCCTATGTAAGCGTGAACGGTAAGACCACGCAGAGCTTCAGCTATACCTATACCATTACTCTGCGAGCCACCAAAGAGGGTTCTTTTTCTTACGGCCCTGTGACCGTGGGAGGTGTCCGCAGTAACAAAGTCACGTACAATATCGGCGCGCAAGGCTCGCAAAGTGCTTCCGTGCCTTCGGGATCAGCATCAGGTAGCGGTCGTTCCGGAGTCGACTCCGACAAGCCCAAGTTTATCGGTAAAGGGGACGGTAATCTTTTCCTTAAGGCTTCGGTGTCGAAAAGTTCGGCTTACGAACAGGAGGCTCTTGTGTACACAGTGAAACTTTACACCACTTACGATGCCATTAAATTTATCGGTGCCAGTGCGGCTCCTAAGTTCGACGGCTTCGTGGTGGAGGAATCAAAGGCCATATCCTCTCAATTGAATTACGAGACCTACAACGGCAAGACTTACGCGACTGCAGTCATAGCGCGATATATCATTTTTCCGCAGATGACCGGCTCTCTGAAGGTGACGGGAAACACTTATACTGTGGCTGTGGACCAACGCGAATATTATCATGATCCGTTCTTCGGAAGCATGTCCTACAGTACGCCGCTGCAGCTTAATGTGACTCCGAATGATCTCTCTGTGGATGTCAGGCCGCTTCCAGTTCCGAAACCGGCTGACTTCTCTGGAGGTGTCGGAAAGTTCTCGATCTCTTCAAGCCTCAAGTCCTCGGAATTCAAGACCAATCAGGCTGCCGCGATAGTCTATACCGTCACCGGTTCCGGCAACCTCAAATATGTCCAGCTGCCAGACCTGCAGTCGATATATCCCTCCGAGATTGAGATATATACTCCCTCCACCAAACAGAATATCTCCGTCGGGAGTTCGAATGTGTCAGGCAATGTCACGTTCGACTATACATTCATGCCTCTTGAGGAGGGAAATTTGACCATTCCGGAAGTGAAGCTCGTTTACTTCAACCCCGAGACCCGGAAGTACGAGACATCTGTAGCCCGGGGGTATAATCTGAATGTGGGTAAAGGAAAATCTTCCGACCGCTCGCAGAGCAGGAAGATTACACGCTTCAATCCTGATTTGCTCAAGGTGAGTCCGAACAGACTTTCTGTCCGGCACACGCCGGTGATACGCAGCTTCCCTTACTGGATCTGTTTTATCCTGCCGGTAGTTATTCTTGCAGCCGCGTTGATTATTTACAGACGTTATGTCTCCATGCATGCCGACCTTGCCGCGCTCAACAGCCGCAGGGCCGACAAACTTGCGCGACGTCGTCTCAAACGCGCGCACGCGGCTTTGAGGAGGAGCGATGTCGAAAGTTTCTATACCGAACTGCTCAAGGCTCTGTGGGGCTATCTCGGCGACAAGCTCAGGATGCCCACATCCGAACTGATGCGCGACAATATCCGTCAGGTGCTTGCTGAAAAAGGCATGTCCGAATCCGTTGTCGAGGATCTGATATCTCTTATTGATGAGGCGGAGTTTGCCAAGTATTCCTCCGCCGGTGGAAAGGATGGAATGGATGCGGCTTATTCGCATGCCATTGATACTATCAACGGCCTTGAGAACTCATTCAAAACATCGTCACACAAAAATACAGTTAACAATGACAATTAAAAATTTGGGAATAATCATAGCAGTGTTGACGGTTATGCTGTCTTCGGGATTGACTGCCGTGGCGGAGGTTCCGGCGGATATGATGCTGGCAAAGGCCGACTCTGCATATTCGGCAGGTGAGTATTCCGAAGCAGTAAGAATATATGGAGATATAGCCGCAAAGCATGGAACATCGGCTGCGTTGCTTGTAAATCTCGGAAATGCGTATGTGAAAGCGGGAGACCTCGGCCGGGGACGTCTCGCATACGAGCGGGCGTTGCTTGAAGATCCCTCCGAAAAGGAGGCCCGCAATAATATCGCTTACATAGAAACGAGAGTCAGCGACAACAACCATGCAGAGGCGAAAGGCAGCAAGGTGTCGGTATCTCCTGATACCGCTTCATTCTTTTCGGCGGTAAAGACCTATATCACGCGTCGGATCTCCTCCGACACTTGGGCCTGGTGGGGCGCGTCGCTCTTTATTCTTGCAATTGCTTGTCTGTCTCTATATATCTTCTCCTCGGAAGTAGTGCTTAGAAAAATCGGTTTTTTTGGAGGAATCGGTGCCGGAGCGCTTTGTGTGCTTACGATGATTTTTGCATTTTCAGCTGCGTCTGCTTTAGAGAATAACGATGAAGGAGTGGTAACCGCATACAAGGTGAATCTGCTTGACAGTCCTGATGAAAACGGCAAGAAGTCAAAATATCCGCTCACGCGCGGAACCCTTATGAAAGTCCTTGATGTGGAGATGGATGAGGATGAAAAAGTTCTGTGGTACAAGGTTCTGCTCAATTCAGATTTCGTCGGATGGATACGGCCGACGGATTTCGAAACCGTAAAAATGTGATTGGTTTAAACTGTAAGGGCTATTTTATCTTTTTTACAAGAATATGTATTAAAAATCAGCTTGTTTAGCTAAATATGTTATATAACATATATGAAAACAAGCAAAACATTTTGTTAAAATAAAAGATTTGCTTAATTTAGCGAAAAAGATACTCAAAGGTCGCACCTGCAATAGCTCGCTCCTGGGAATATCGATAATTAATCACTTCGGAATATAACAAACTCAAGTGTAATAATCAAAAAATTACAAAATATGAGCAAGACGATCACATTCAACGAACTTCGCCGTCTCAAAGACAGCTTGCCTGACGGTTCCACTCATCGCATTGCCGACGAACTCAATGTTACAGTTCAGACAGTCCGCAACTATTTCGGAGGTGTCAACTATCAGTTTGGAAAAAATCAGGGTCTACACATCGAGCCGGGTCCTGACGGTGGAATCGTCGTTCTTGATGATACCACAATCTACGATATGGCTGTAAAAATTCTCGAGGAGCAGAACAATAAGTAACCTTCTTCGGTTTTTTAAGTGTATTTGTGAACTCGCCGGCCATCTCCGCATTCCGGAGGATATGACTTTCAGAATCATTTCTAAGTATTGTTGCATGGCTGAGCATAATCGAAACACTTAATGGAAAATTATCTGACACTTGTGGTCCATACGCGCAAACGCGCGGAAAGACTTAAGGAAATATTGGAAAGTCACGATGTGGATGTGACGCTGGCTGATATGAATCTTCCGGATTCCCCGGAACTGGAGGTTGTCAGAGTCTGTATTCCTGCCGGGAAACTTCCCGTTGCCCTTAAGTTGATGGAAAGTGTGGAGAATAATTCTTCCGCCGGAATTGAAATGAAAATGGCGGGAATGAGCAGTACGCTGCTCATCCCCGTTGATTTTTCAGATTCGAGCATACTTGCGGTGAAGGTGGGCTTCTCGCTCGCTTATAAGATCGGTATTCGCCCCATCATTCTCCATACATATCTCTCACCGCTTTTCACGCCGGCCGACCAGATGGATCCGGCTGCTGGTTTAGTGCCCGACGGCACGGCGATAATAGAGGATCGCGACATGTTTAAAATAGAGTCGCGTCAGCTTGAGCAGTTCAAGAGTAAAGTGCGGGAGATGCAGGAAGCCGGCGAATTGCCTGACTTGCGTTTTTCGACGCTTCTTCTCGAGGGTGTTCCCGAGGAGGTGATTACAGACTATTGCAAGGAGCATCTGCCGATGATGGTGGTGATGGCTACCCGCGGAGTCAATCGCAAGGAGGAGGATCTTGTCGGCAGTGTGACGGCGGAAGTGCTTGATTCTTGCCGGGTTCCGGTATTCGCTGTGCCCGAAAATTATAAGATGCCCAGAGTGGAGGATATTCGTAAATTGGTGATGCTCTGTACTCTCGAGCGACATGATATTTCTGCTGTCAGGGCCCTTATGCAGACTTTCAATTATCCGACGTGCGAGTTCTGGCTGGTTCCGGTGCAGGAGAAAACTTTTTCGAATAATGCCGGAAAAAAATTGTCGGAATTGCGCAATTTTTTTACACATAATTACCCGATGTCGGAGTTTCACAGGCATCCCATAGAAGATAAGGATTTCAGCGAGGGCTTGGATAAATTCATACGTGAGCATGACATACAGCTACTGATAGTCCCCAATAGGAAAACAAATGTTTTCAGCAGGATATTCCGGCCTTCAATAGCTCATAAATGTCTGTTCAGGAGGGATATGCCCCTCCTCGCCCTCCCAGTTTAACGGATTCGGCCAGAACTGGCAAGGAAATAATTTGAAAATGATATATCCGGAAGATTTCGAAAAGAAAATAGGATTTGATTCAATACGTACCGGTCTGCTTGAAAAGTGTGCCGGGAGATTGGGAAAGGATGAAGTGCTCGGGATGGCATTTTCATCCGATTTTAATGTTATACGCCATAGTCTTGATTGCGTCAGGGAAATGGTGGAGATTATCGAAAGAAATCTCCCATATCCGTCGCCTTCGCCTCACGATGTTGTGCCTTATCTTACTGAAATAAAGGCGCAGGGTTCATTTATGAGCGCTGACCGTCTCTACCGTCTGATGACTGTGCTCATCTCATTTTCGGAGATGAACTCTTTCTTCTCGTCGCAGGTGGATGGAGAGGGTATGACACCGCTTTTTCCGGCTCTGAGGCGCGAGGTGGAGGCGATGATGTCGTTTCCTCTGCTGGTGTCTGCGATATCGTCGGCTGTCAACAAGTTCGGAGAGGTCAAGGATACTGCCTCGCCGGAGCTTTACTCAATACGTGAATCGATCAGAAGGGCGGCAGGTTCCATGCAGCGCGCAATGCGGCGCGTGGTGGATGCCGCCGTTGCCCGAGGTATTGTTGACAAGGATGTGTCTCCTTCCATCCGTGACGGAAGGATGGTGTTGCCGGTATCAGCCGGAAACAAGCGTGAAATTTCCGGTATAGTCCATGATGAAAGCGCAACGGGGAAGACGGTCTTTATTGAACCTGCCGAGGTGGTTGAGGCCGGAAACCGTCTGCGTGAGCTCGAGATAGAGGAAAAGCGGGAGATAGCGCAGATTCTCACAAGAATAGCGGATGTGATCCGACCTTACATAGCGGATGTGACAAAGTGCTGCATCCTTCTGGGGCGTCTGGACTTCATAGAGGCCAAGGCTCGTTTTGCCATTGAGGTAGGTGGCGCAATGCCTAACATTGATAAAAATCCGGAAATAGAGTGGTATCATGCCATACATCCAGGTCTTTTACTCTCATTGCGGCAGCAAGGGCGCGAGGCTGTTCCTCTGAATATCACTCTGACGGAAGAAAAAAGGATTCTGATTATATCCGGTCCCAATGCAGGCGGTAAATCGGTATGTCTGAAGACCGTGGCAGTGGTCCAGTATATGATGCAGTGCGGCATGTTGCCTACTCTCTATTACAATTCCCACATGGGTGTGTTCAGAAGCATTTTTATCGATATCGGCGATGAGCAGTCATTTGAAAATGATCTGTCCACATATTCTTCACACCTTCGCAACATGCGTTTTTTCCTGCGCAATGCTGACCGCCGTTCGCTGATTCTCGCCGATGAGATGGGTTCAGGAACAGAACCGCAGATCGGAGGTGCCATGGCTCAGGCAATCCTTTCGCAACTTGGAAAATCCGGCTGTATGGGTGTGGTGACAACTCATTATCAGAATCTCAAGACATTTGCCGAGAGCACTCCCGGATTCGTGAACGGCGCGATGCTATACGACCGCCAGCATCTGCAGCCCACATTCCAGTTGTCAATCGGCACTCCGGGCAGTTCTTTCGCCCTTGATATCGCTTATAAGATGGGACTCCCGCGCGAGGTTATCGAAGATGCCAAGGAGATTGTGGGCAGTGAGTATGTGAACATTGACAAATATCTGTCAGATATAGCTCGCGATCGCAGATATTGGGCCGGCAAACGGCAGAATATCAGAGAAAAGGAGGCGAAGCTCGATGGAGTCCTCTCGCGATATGAGGAGTTGGCCGGTGACCTGAGTTCGCAGCGCAGGGCCATTATTGATGATGCGCGGAAGGAGGCTAAGGAAATTCTCGAGGGCGTGAATGCCAGAATCGAAAGGACCATTCTCGAAATACGCAACGCGCAGGCCGAAAAGGAAAGGACCAAGGAGTTGCGGCGTGAATTAAAGGATTTCGCCGATGACACTGTCAATGCGGATGAACATCCTAAGGAAGATGCCCGTCTGCGCAAGCTGAAAAACAACCGCAAAAAGCAGGTTCCGGCCCCTAAGAAAACCGAAATGGAAGTTTCTGAGAAGGGAGTACCGGGGATAGGTGATTATGTGAGGCTTTCAGGAGGTTCCACTGTAGGCAAAGTCCTGTCCATATCTGGCAAGAAGGCGGAAGTGGCGTTTGGATTATTGAGGACCACTACCGAGCTGTCGAAACTTGAAAAAGTCAAGAAGCCGAAAGAATTGCTGCAGTCGGGTGTATCTTCGATATCATCGGCAACTTCCGAGGAAAGCCGACAGCGGCAATTGAGCTTCTCGACAGAAATTGATGTCCGCGGTATGCGGGCCGACGAGGCGATACAGGCTGTGACATATTTCATTGACGACGCAGTCCAGTTTTGTGCCGGAAGGGTAAGAATCCTGCACGGAACAGGTCACGGTATTCTCAAAACGCTGATAAGGCAGCAGTTGCAAGCCAACACCGCCGTAAAAAACTTTGCTGATGAAGATATCCGTTTCGGAGGCGCGGGCATTACCGTGGTTGAATTGGAATGACTTTTTACAATCTTGTTTCAAAAAATGTTTGAAATAGGATAATTATGGTTATATTTGCAATCGGATTGATAGAGTTCAATCAGCGACATATTAGTTAATAAGAAGCGTATTGCTTATCTTGCGAATGAAAACGTAGGAAATTTTCAACAGATGCAAGGATAAACAAGCGGTTCCCATGCATAGCGTGGGCTGCTATTTCCATATCTGCATCTAAGGTTTCCTACGACCATCATTCGAAGACGTGGTAATTCAGCCCACGTATTCTTTTACTCTTAAATACCGTTCAATCGGGGCTGAGTTGGACATAATGCAAATGAAAAAACAAATACGTATCTGGCTGCTCGCCCTTATGGTGCCGATTGTGAGTTTGGCCTTCTCCAGTTGCGGAGGCGAAGATGATGAACCGGAAGTGATGCCATCAATTGGTCTGAGTTCTCCACAGATTGTATCTAAAAACGGAGGGTCCCTTGAATTTAACGTATACGATTCAAATGCGTATACTTCAGTAGAATCCAATGTGTCATGGCTTGATGTGACTTTCGACTATCGGACAGGAAGATGCCTGGTTAATTTTCAGAAAAACAGTTCTTCGGAAACCAGAGAAGGCCAGATCTCCCTGAAATATAAGGGAGGGATTGTCGATCATCTGATATTTAGACAAGATCCCGCAGACGGTGGTGGAGATGATGGTGACACTCCACCGGAACCCGGCGATCTTGAATCGCCCGCAGACCTTGAGTTGGTTAAGGAAGGAAGCAAAGTCATTCTTAAATGGAATAAAGTGACAAATGCGACCAAGTACTATATATTTTATTCAAATCCTGTCGGATTCGATTCAGGAGTATTTGTCACATTGTATTCCACGTCATCGACAACCTATACAATGGACTGTAAGATTGCAGGCAAATGGGCTTTTAAAGTCCAGGCGTATGATGGCAAGAAATATAGTGGATATTCGAATACCGTAATCACGGAAATATATCAGAGTGATATAGACGGTGGCGGTGGGGGAGGAAGTGGTCCCGCAAAGCCTGAAATACCTACCGGCCTTAAAGCGCGGGTTGACGGTACTGACGTATATGTTTCATGGAACGAATCAAAGGGTGCATCTTATTATAGGCTCTACTATGTTAAGCCCGCTCCTTACGACATAGAAAGTTTCGATAACGTTTATTCGACATCAACCACTATGAATTGTACTGTCGAAGGTACATGGACAATCTGGCTGGAAGCTGTCGGATCTGATTACGAATTCAGCGAACCTTCATCGAAAGTAACATTCAGAATTACCTCGTCGGGCAGTGGCGGCGGTGGGTCAGACCCCCCGAAACAGCTGGATACTCCTGCCGGTCTTAAATTGGAATCCCGTGCATCAGATCCTTATGTCCAACTGTCGTGTAATGCTGTGCCATTAGGTTATGAATATCAACTTTACCGTTCAAAAAGTCCGAATTCAGGCTATACCCGTATCTCGGCATCTGTCGGAACTGACGCCATTGGCTCGATTGTCTACTTTACCGATCAGAATCCATTATCAGGCACATCGTATTACAAAGTCAAGGTTTCAGCGCTGTCCTATCTCAATATCAAAGACAGCGACTTCAGCGATTATGTAAGAGTATCCAGGTAACTGATTTCCACGAAACAACCTCTTGATCTGACGTTGAAGTAGCCGGCAAGCGAAGGCATCGCCTTGCGCTTGCCGGTTTGTTTTACATAAATGTGAAATAAATGCCGTATCTCTGGATCTACTCGTTACTCCGGTATATCTGAGCCGGATCCGAAAAAAATCTCAAAAAAA